>Ga0181556_1000173_pt1 | contig 67651 bp, 74 predicted proteins | sample 011ome_14_FD_148651 | JGI IMG/M metagenome (GOLD analysis project Ga0181556, IMG submission 148651) | Coastal salt marsh microbial communities from the Groves Creek Marsh, Skidaway Island, Georgia - 011505AT metaG (spades assembly) | ecosystem: Environmental > Aquatic > Marine > Intertidal zone...
CAGACGCAGTATTGAACTGATAATTCGGGGTAAAGGTTTCTAAGCTCAACGCGGAGGAGTTGAGAGCAGACTGGCTAAACCATGCCCCTTGGGTAAAGGTGTCGTAGCTCGCTAAGTCATTAGTGAAGGTTTGGCCTTCAATGATGATGCGTTGACCGGAGTATTTGAAGCCTGTGCCCGCGGCAATGGCGACCAAGATTCCCACCAACGCAAAATGGAAAATGAGGTTCGCGGTTTCCCGCAGATATCCCTTTTCCCCCGCCAGACTTGAGCCATACCGCTTGACTCGATAACCAGCGTCCCGAAGCACCCGTTCGGCCCGGTCAATCAGCTCTGCTTCGGCCCGTGGGTGACCTAGCTCCAGTAGTCGGTGGGCCTCGAGCCGTGAGAGATTCGCAGGGGTCTGCGGTGGCGGTGTTCGCAGGGCTTTCAAGTGGTGGTTCGTGCGCGGAAGAATACAGCCCACCAACGAGATAAACAGCAGCAAATAGATGGCTGAAAACCACACTGAGGTGTAAGTGTCAAAGAGCTGTAGCGAGTCGAGTATCGAATAGAGCTCTGGGTCATCTTGTTGATAGCGAAGAACGCCGTTGGGGTCGCTGGAGCGCTGAGGGACCAAGGAACCAGGAATCGCGGCCAGGGCGAGAAGGAGAAGTAGGAACAAGGCCGTGCGCATGCTGGTGAGTTGTCGCCACAAAAAGCGCGCCCAGCCACTCGCACCCAAAGTCGGTTGAGTGGGCGCTTGAGACTGCGCATGATCAGAGGGGCGTAACGGATCCACTGATCCACACCTGCAATTCACTCATCCATGCGGTCCACAGCCCCGCCATCATCAACACGCCAATGAGCATCAGAAACACCCCACCCGCAATGTTCACGGCTCGCAAATGTCTCTTGATAAAGGCCACACTTTTTGTGGCGAACTCAAGGCCCAGCGCAATTAACACAAATGGGACTCCGAGCCCTATCGAATAGGCGAGCGCCAAAATCACCGCCCGAGGGATATCCCCCACACTGAGCGCCAACGTGTTCACGGCTACCAGGGTGGGACCCACACAGGGCGCCCAGCCGAAACCAAAAACGGCTCCGAGGAGAGGGGCTCCTCCAAGACCCGTCGCAGCTCGGATCGGAAGCGTCAGTTGCTTTTGCATAAAAGACACTTGCCCAATAAAGACAAACCCCATCGCAAACACGACCGCCCCGGCTATTTGTGTCACCAAAGGTAGCCACGTGCGGAGCGCCGCCCCTATAGACGCAAACGCAACCGAAAACAGCACAAAGACTGCGGCAAATCCTGCGACAAATAGGGCCACTCCAAGGAGTAACCGGCGTCTCGAGGCGCGATCATTCGCCTCGGGCATCGCTGTCATTCCGCCGACATAACCGAGGTAGGCGGGCACAAGCGGCAGCACACAAGGTGAGGCGAACGCAATCACGCCCGCCAGCAGGGCAAGTGGGAGCGCAAGTAGTAGTGACCCACTGAAAATCACATCTCCCACAGGGTTTGCTTCAGCGAACACCATCACACCCGGCACTACACGGCTCCCAGGTCAATGGCACCCTCAAGCAACGCTTGCGCGGGCTCGTCATACAAAACTTCTCTCCATCGCCCGTCCACCTTCTCAAAGGTGGTGACACTGGCGAGCGTGCATCGCCTGGCGGAGGGCGAGTGCGGAAGGGGGCGATGGGCAACTGAGCGATGAACCATCCAAATGGGCAATTGATGGCTCACAATCACAATCTCACCGTCAGGGACGCTTTGCCACGCCTCCTCCATGGCTAAGAGCATCCGAGTGGCAATTGCTCGATAAGCCTCACCCCAACTGGGCTTCAGGGGATTGACCAAGTGGCGCCACAACCTCGGGTGAGTGATAATCCGTCTTGCACTGACGCGGGTGCCCTCAAAAACATTGGTGCCTTCGATGACTCGCTCGTCAATCTCGATTGCGAGGCCGTGAGACGCAGTAACGGGTTCTGCTGTTTGCCGAGCACGCAGCAGCGGGCTACTCAGCACCCGTCGAATCGGAAATTCCGAGAAATACCTGGACACAGCCTGAGCCATCTGATGGCCTCGAACGGTTAGTCCAAAGCCATCGAGCCTGCCGTAGAGAATGCGCTCAGGATTATTCACCTCACCATGGCGGACTAGATGAATACGCTCGGCAGGCACAGTGGCAAGTGTAGAACGCACAACCGTACCCGAGCTTCGAGAGCGCTTGTAGACTACTACACTGTGACCTCACGCACCCTTATCGCTGACCTCTCATCCCTACCACATGAGATCAACGTTCGTGTCTCAGGGTGGGTGGATACAGTGCGAGATCAAAAGAAGGTGCAGTTTGTCATCCTGCGTGATGAAAGCGGGGCACTTCAACTGGTGAACCCCGCGCTTCGCGAGGGTGATGACGGTGCTGAAGCACAACCCGAGCGCCGAAGTCTTACCGATTCCATCTCGGGCCTCACTCAGGGCAGCATGATCAGCGTTGAAGGAGCGCTTCTCCATGACGAGCGAGTGAAACTAGGTGGTCTCGAGGTCAAAATTGGCTCCTTGCACATTGCTTCACTCGCTTACCCTGAACCACCTATCGAAGAAGACTCCAGCGTCGATAAGCGCATGGACTGGCGCTTCCTCGACTTGCGGCGTAAAGAAGCGCAACTGATTTTCAAGGTGCAGACCACCTTCGAACACGCTCTTCGCACCTGGTGGATAGACAACGGCTTCATCGAAATTCACACGCCCAAGCTCATGGCCAGTGCCAGCGAATCGCGCGCAGAACTTTTTGAACTCGACTATTTCGACACCACTGCCTACCTTGCCCAGTCGCCTCAGTTTTTCAAGCAAATGGCTCAGTCCGCCGGCTTTGGCAAAATTTTCGAAATCGCCCCTGCCTTCCGAGCAGACCCGTCATTCACGGCACGTCATGCCACAGAGTTCACCTCCGTCGACATGGAAGTGAGCTGGATTGAATCTCACGAATACGTGATGACCATTCACGAACAGCTTCTGAAGAGCGCAATAGATGCCGTCATTGACAAACACGGAGAAGACATCAAGGAGACCATCGGTGTTGAGCTCTCGAGCCCTAGCCTCCCGTTCCCAAGGATTGCTTTGTCCGAAGCTCGAGACATGGTGAAGAAAGCGGGATATGACATTCCACGCACGGATGGTGACCTTGACCCTGAGGCAGAGCGACAACTGTGTGCCATTGTGAAGGAGCAGATGGGCTCAGACTTCGTGTTTGTCACCGACTACGACAGCTCAATTCGCCCGTTTTATCACATGCGCCACTCTGACAACCCGGCTCTGACGAACTCCTATGACCTGCTCTATAACGGCACAGAAATCTCCACCGGAGCTCAACGAGAGCACCGTGTAGACGTACTTGAAAAACAAGCCCAGGAGAAAGGCCTCTCTGCGGAAGACCTTAGTCACTACCTTGACTTCTTCCGTCACGGAGTGCCCCCCCACGGTGGATTCGGAATGGGGCTCGCAAGGGTTCTGATGTTGATGCTTGGTCAGTCGAGCATTCGCGAAACGACTTACGTCTTTAGAGGCCCCAACCGTCTACTGCCATAGCGCCACCTAGAAAGCTCTTGTCGCAAGACGGCGAGCAATCTGGTCGAACGACACCTCCGGAGACCAGCCCGTAGCCTCACTGAGTTTCACAGGATTGAGCCGGACCGAATCGATTTCATTGGGCCGCATAAACCCACGATCTGACACCAAGAAATCTTTGACATCAATACCGAATTCGTGGGCGATGAGCGCAATCAGATCTGCCAACGAGTGACTCTCGCCCGAGCCGACCACGAAATCGTCAGGCTGGTCCAACTCTGAAATAGCGAGGAGGGCATTAGCAACATCATCAGCCCAGAGCCAGTCCCGAACGACAGAAAGGTTGCCAAATGTCAGAGTCTTGATTTCTCCCTCTCTCAGTCGTATCAATTCCGAGACTACTTTTGACGTCACAAATCCTGCACCACGCAGTGGCGATTCGTGGTTAGAAAGAATCGCATTCGCGGCCCACACGTTGAATGCCTCTCGATACTGCACAGTGGTCCAAAAACTCCCGAGCTTTGCTACTCCATAAGGGCTCACCGGCCTCATCGTGGAACTCTCGTCAAGAGTCGTGTTGGGCTGATTCCCGAACATGTCAGTGCTCGCAGAATTGATGAATTTTGTATCAAGACCGAGTAAGCGGAGTGCCTCGAGAATGTTGATTACCGGGCGAGAAATCGACTCCAGTGCCTCAAAAGGCTGCCAGAACGAAAGGCCGACACTTGACTGGCCACCGAGAAAAAAGACCCTATTGGGATTGAACTTGTTTAGAGCTGAAAATACGCTCCCGAAATCACTGGGGGACACAGCCTCAATTTGAACCGAAGGCAGAATTCCGAGTGTCTGAAGGCGCCAGAGATTGGTCGAATCAGGATTTCGAGTGGTCCCCACCACCGTGGTTCCCCGGCTGAGCAACCGCCTCGCAAGGTAACTACCGGTTTGGCCCGACACTCCAACAATCAGAGCAACATCGTTCATTGAAGCCTCCGATAGTTCCTGGTCAGTCGGGAATATCCAACAAGCCTAGTTCCCGAGTTGAAGGAGACAAATGGCGGTACCGGTGGGATTTGAACCCACGGTGGGCTTTCACCCACACAACTTTTCGAGAGTTGCACCTTCGGCCGCTCGGACACGGTACCGCCGGCAATTTTACACAAGGGCGCGTGACCCACAATTCGACCGAGGTCACGCCTCTGCGTCAGTCGAGCCAGCTACCCTCAGAACATGGCCCCAAAGACTGTCGCCCCATATCGCTGTGAGGAGTGTGGCTGGACCACTCTGAAATGGGTGGGTCGCTGCGGAGAATGCCAATCATGGGGAACCGTAGTCGAAGCAGGGACAAACCCCAATCGCCCACGTGTCGAGGCAGCGGCGGTTGCTCTGTCCGATAAAGCCCGCCCAATCACCGAGGCGACAGGCGAGACCACTCAGCACACCCCCACCTCGATTGGCGAATTTGATCGGGTGTTAGGGGGCGGCATCGTCCCAGGTGCGGTGATTCTGCTCTCTGGCGAACCGGGAGTGGGTAAGTCGACCCTGCTCTTGGACGTGGCAGCGCGAGTCGCTTCGCACGGATCAACTGTTCTTTACGTGAGTGCCGAAGAATCAATCGGGCAAGTGCGAATGCGCGCCGAGCGCACCGGGGCACTGGACGACTCGTTGCTACTGACCAACACAACCGACTTGGCGACGGTGTTGGGGCATGTAGACGACTCAAAGCCCTCACTCTTGATCGTGGACTCAGTTCAGACCGTTGCCGCCGACACCGTTGATTCGCTCGCAGGTGGGCCAGCGCAAGTGCGCGAGGTAGCAAGCTCACTGATGCGGCTGGCCAAGCAACACAACATTTCGGTCATTATGGTCGGTCATGTCACTAAAGACGGACAAGTCGCGGGGCCGAGAACCCTTGAGCACCTCGTCGACGTGGTGTGTCACTTTGAAGGAGACCGACAAAGCCCCCTGCGCTTTATTCGAGCACTGAAGAACCGTTTTGGACCGACCGACGAAGTGGGTTGTTTCGACATGAGCGGGGAGGGCATCGTCGAAGTGCCGGACCCGAGCGCGCTATTCCGCTCGGGGAGCTCGCAACCCGTGAGCGGCACGGCGACCACTATTGCGATGGAAGGTCGGCGGGCAATTCCCGTTGAGATTCAGGCGCTCGTGGTTCCCACCTCTGCTCCCCAGCCTCGGAGGGTGGTCAATGGTGTCGACTCGTCCCGTGTGGCTATGGTTCTCGCGGTGTTAGAAAGAAGAGCGGGAATCAAACTCTCGACAGCAGATGTCTACGTCTCAACGGTGGGTGGCATCAGGCTGTCCGAACCAGGAGCCGACCTTGCCATCTCCCTCGCCGTTGCGAGCGCCACAAAAGACAAAGCCCTTTCCAATCAGCTGGCCGCAATCGGCGAGATTTCTCTCGCCGGTGAAATCCGAGCTGTGACCTCCAGCGGCCAACGGGCCTCCGAAGCCAAACGCTTGGGGTTTCATACTGTTATCGATACCGAAGCGAAGACGGTGAAGCGGGCACTTTCAACTGCATTCGAATCGTCATCGAAAGAAAAGGCGCCGTTTTAGTTAGTCGAGGATGAACTGGCGAGTCTCGGTCGATTCAAACGGTCCGAGCTTGACCGACAGGTGATAGCTCGCGCCACCCCCCGGCATCGAGGGACGGTCTGACTCGCAGGTGTCCGGTGTGGAACGTGTTCGGTCCCAGGTGATTGAGCCTGTGCTGCGCTCCTCTCCGGGTTGAAGAGTGATGGTCATCGGGGTGCCCGGGCTTTGGCAGTGAGCCGAGGACCAAATGAGGTCAGGGTTGTCGCGTGAACCGGAGTCGATGACGTATTCCTGAACGTCGGTTCCCACCTCGAGCTCACACTCTGTCGCACCAATGTTCTTCACACTCAGCCACACGGAGGGAATAGCACCCGCGGCATAGCGAACCTCATCACTTTGTGGGGTGAGCTCAATTTGAGCTTCTGTGCACGCGGCCACCTGAACGACTTCTTCAGTCAAAGCTTCGTCCGGCTGGGCTTCAACTGCCGCTTGGTCACCCAATCCCGGGCGAACAATGATGAGCGCGATGATTGCAATCACTGCAACGAGGCCGCCAAAAACCGCTAACCGGCGCCTGCGATAGACCGAGGCGGGGTGTCGGGGCTGCACTCCAGACATGTCCTAAGGGTACGAAAAACCCCGCCAAAATTAGCTCTAGTAGGCCGGCGCGCCATGCGCTAGGTGAGGTTCTTCACCATCCGAGAGTTCCCCAACGTGTTGGGTTTCACCCGCGCGAGGTCGAGAAACTCCGCCACACCTTCATCCGGTGATCGCACCAGCTCCGCATACACCTCTGGGTCAACGATGGGTTCCTCTACATGATCGAAGCCGTGAAGAGAGAAAAAATCGACCTCAAAGGTCAAGCAGAACAGCTGAGATAAGCCCAACTTCGATGCCTTGTGCTCAAGAGCATCGAGAAGGGCCGACCCTATTCCTCGGCCCGTGTGAGCCTCGGCTACTGCGAGGGTGCGAACTTCACCGAGGTTTTCCCAGAACACATGCAGAGCGCCACAGCCAACCACCTCACTGTCTTTCACGGCAACCATGAATTCCTGGACTGCCTCATAAAGCATGACCAGTTCTTTACCGAGCAACACTCGTGAGACCACGAGTGGTTCAATGAGGTCGCGAATAGACCGAATATCACCAGTCGTGGCAGGCCGAATCGTCACACCTGCGGGGAGCTCGCTCACCGCTCCAGGCTAGTGGTAACACCACCACTAGCTGACTCTTAGGACTCGCCCACTCCTGCAGCCACTGGCTCACTCGCAGGCTTCGAGGTGGCAAACGTAAATTCGTTGCCATCGAAATCCACTTCGACGTGCTGGCCTGGGCTCAGCTCTCCTTGAAGGATGCGCTCTGAGAGCGGGTCTTCCACGTTCTGCTGAACAGCCCTGCGCAACGGACGAGCACCCATTGTGGGATCCCAGCCCAGTGTGATGAGTTGCTCTTTAGCGCGGTCAGACACCGTAACGGACATGTCGCGATCCATCATGCGCTCACCCAGTCGCTTCACGAACAGACCCACGATTTGCATGAGTTCAGCGTGGTTTAGCTGCGGGAACACGATGGTCTCGTCGACGCGGTTTAAGAACTCTGGCTTGAAGTTCTTCTTGAGTTCCTCGACCACCTTGGCCTTCATGGACTGGTAACTCGCTTCTTCGTTACCTTCCAAGGTGAAGCCAACCGGGCCACCGGTGATGTCTTTCGTGCCCAAGTTGGTGGTCATGATGATGACCGTGTTCTTGAAGTCGACGACTCGACCTTGACCATCGGTGAGGCGGCCTTCTTCCAACACCTGCAACAGGGAGTTAAAGATGTCGGGGTGAGCTTTTTCGATTTCGTCAAAGAGCACCACGCTGAATGGCTTGCGGCGAACCTTCTCGGTGAGCTGACCGCCATCTTCGAAGCCCACGAATCCGGGAGGGGCGCCAAAGAGACGCGACACCGTGTGCTTTTCACCATATTCACTCATATCGAGTGAAATGAGTGCGTCCTCATCGTCAAAAAGGAATTCAGCCAAGGCTTTTGCGAGCTCGGTCTTTCCCACGCCAGTCGGACCAGCGAAGATAAACGAACCACTGGGGCGCTTGGGGTCTTTCAGACCCGCGCGGGTACGGCGAATCGACTTCGAGAGCACCGAAATCGCTTGTTCTTGGCCAATGACTCGCTCGTGAAGCGCCTTCTCCATGAACATCAGGCGGGCAGTTTCTTCCTCAGTGAGTTTGAACACGGGGATACCTGTCGCAGCGGAGAGCACCTCAGCGATGACACCCTCATCGACAGTGCCGGTACCACCGGCTTCACCAGAGCGCCACTGCTTTTCCAGCCGGAGACGCTCGGCGAGGAGGTTCTTTTCTTCATCGCGAAGCGACGCTGCCTTTTCGAAGTCTTGGCCTTCAATGGCGTCTTCTTTTTGCTTGCGCACGGCAGCAATCTTGTCGTCGAACTCACGAAGCTCAGGGGGGCTCGAGAGGATGGAGAGGCGAAGACGTGCGCCCGCCTCATCAATTAAGTCGATGGCCTTGTCCGGCAGGAAGCGATCTTGGATGTAGCGGTCAGCCATGTTTACGGCCGCCTCAATTGCACCATCAGTAATGGAGACCTTGTGGAACGCTTCGTACTTGTCGCGAAGCCCCTTCAAAATGTTGATGGTGTGGGCCGGGCTCGGCTCGTTCACCTGAACCGGCTGGAAGCGACGCTCCAATGCTGCGTCCTTCTCAAAGTGCTTACGGTACTCATCCAGAGTGGTGGCACCAATGGTCTGAAGCTCACCTCGGGCCAACATGGGCTTCAGAATGCTTGCCGCGTCGATGGCGCCTTCGGCGGCACCCGCACCCACCAGGGTGTGAATCTCGTCGATGAAGACAATGATGTCACCTCGGTTACGGATTTCCTTCGTGACCTTCTTAAGGCGTTCTTCAAAGTCACCGCGGTAGCGAGATCCCGCAATAAGAGAACCTAAGTCGAGGGTGTAAAGCTGCTTGTCTTTGAGTGTCTCTGGAACATCACCCTTCACAATCGCCTGGGCGAGGCCCTCGACGACCGCGGTCTTGCCCACACCGGGCTCACCCACCAAGACGGGGTTGTTCTTGGAACGGCGGGAGAGAATCTGCATGACGCGCTCCATCTCACGCTCGCGACCAATAACCGGGTCGAGCTTTCCATCGCGGGCTGCTTGGGTGAGATTGCGGCCAAACTGGTCAAGCACCTGTGAGCCTTTAGCGTCACCTGATTCCTGGGCGCCGACACTCACGGCCTCTTTGCCCTGGTAGCCAGAGAGCAACTGAATCACCTGCTGGCGTACGCGGTTCAAATCAGCACCCAGCTTCACCAACACCTGGGCAGCAACACCTTCACCCTCGCGGATCAGTCCCAGGAGGATGTGTTCGGTGCCGATGTAGTTGTGGCCCAGCTGGAGTGCCTCACGCAGTGAGAGTTCAAGAACCTTCTTCGCGCGAGGAGTAAAAGGGATGTGGCCGGTGGGTTGCTGCTGGCCCTGACCGATGATTTCTTGAACCTGCTCGCGAACGGCATCAAGAGAAATGTCTAGGGACTCTAAAGACTTCGCCGCGACACCTTCGCCCTCGTGGATGAGGCCCAAGAGAATGTGTTCCGTGCCGATGTAGTTGTGGTTCAGCATCTTGGCTTCTTCTTGCGCCAAGACCACCACGCGACGTGCTCGGTCGGTAAAGCGTTCAAACATTGTCTTGTCCTCCTCGCAGGGTGGTCGCTTAACGCTCCTGCAACTGTTTCGAGAGTAGGGAAAAATTCTCGGCCGATTGGCCCTGTTCGCCCCCAGCGTGAGCCCAACAGCCTCACCTACACTCGTATTTGTGAATCAGCCCACCACCCCCAAGAAGTCGGCGCTGCCCCCCGCTCGCCTAGGGCTGATTGCCATTGCTGTCTTGGCTGTTGTCGGGTTCTTCGCCTCACGCGGAGGCACGTGGTGATTGAGAATTTTTGGCTGAACGCCGCCTACTCGGTGACACCGACCATTCTTATTGGATTGGTCTTTTGGTTTGTGATGAGGGCTATTTTGCGCGCCGACAGGGGCGAGCGCGATACCTATGCCGCAATTGAGCGCGAGGAGCGCAAGAAGCGCGGTCTTCCCTTTGACTAACCCCGACACCAAGTGACCGATGGGCTAAGCGCCTTACTTGCTCAACATCTCGTCAAGCGCTTCCAGCAGACGAGAAGCCTCATCGTTCAATGAAGTCCCAGACTGGGTAACGTACTCGGCCTTCTCCGGCTCTTCATACGGAGAGCCGATTCCCGTGAAGTTAGGAATAAGGCCTAGCCGAGCTTTCTTATAAAGGCCCTTCGGATCTCGTTGCTCGCACACCTCTAGAGGGGTAGAAACATAAATCTCATGGAAGCGTTGCTCGCCCACGATTTCTGCTGCCCTTGCGCGGTCGGCACGATACGGGGAAATCAGACTTACCAGGACAACAAGGCCGGAATCGGCCATGAGTTTTGCCACCTCGGCGGCACGACGAATGTTTTCTACCCGGTCCGCTTCTGTAAAGCCCAAGTCCTTATTCAAGCCCAGTCGAAGCGAGTCACCATCGAGTACGGCGTGTGGAATAACCTGCGCCGTCAACCTTTTCGACACTTCATTGACCAGGGTTGATTTTCCAGACCCCGACAAACCTGTAAACCACGCCACTAGTCCCGCATGGCCCGTCAATTGTTGCCGTTGCTCTGCGGACACCTCGAAGGCGTGTGAGACGAGATTGTCAGCCCGGCGCAATGTGTGGTTGACAGTACCCACCGCGACTGTGTTGCCGGAATCAGGATCAATGAAAACCAGCCGGCCTAGTTCAGGCGCGTCCCTGAAGGGAAGTAGGCCAATCTTCTCGTGCGTTTCGATATTGGCCCGAACCGTTTGGTTCACTTCGACATGGTCCACCTGACCGAGCTTCTCTCCGAAAGTATCAATAGCAAACACGCGAGTCATCGTGGCTTTCACCGATTGGTGGGCAAGGCGAAGAATGTAATTGCGGCCCGGAACACCACCGGAATCGTCCAGCCACACCAAGTCAGCTTCAAATTGGTCGGTGTAGGCAATATCGCCTGTCGCGCTCAGCACATCACCGCGCTCTAAATCGAGGTCCACATCTAGCTCGAAAGAAACCTCAGCGGGCGCAGTAACCTTTGGATAAAAAGTGCCTGAGGAGACCAGCGATCCCAGAGCGAGCGACTTGTTTGGGTACTTGGCACTAAACAAACTTTCGCCGTCGGACAACTGCCCCGAATGAAGGCTCCCGAGATACCGCCGACCACCCCCCGAGATTCTCTGCACGTATTGAATGGAGAGTCTGGTGTCTTCATTGGAGAGTTCGCTGGGCGAGAAGCTCTCGAAGGCCTGGACTACCGTGGGGCCATCCCACCACGTGGCCTTTTTCGAGGGAACCACAACATTGTCTCCAGAGAGCCCGCTCACTGGAATCGTGATGGCTTCAATATCCTCGACATCGCTGACGAGTTCAACAATTTGTGTCTGAATCTCTCGAAATACGCGCTGCTTGAAACCAACCAAGTCCATTTTGTTAACAGCCACCACAAACTGGCTAATTCCTAGCTTCCGGGCAATTCCAAAATGTGTTTGAGTCTGTGGCTTTACCCCCACCCGAGCATCGACCACCAGCAACATCGCATCAGCGTGTGACGCCGCCGTCGCCATATTTCGGGTGTACTGCTCATGGCCAGGAGAATCCGCGATATGGTAGCGACGCTCGCCAGTATCAAAGAAGCGATGGGCTACATCAATCGTGATGCCCTGCTCCCGTTCGCTCTCTAAACCATCGAGAAGGTCAGCAATCGCCGTCGCATCAACTTCGCGAGGGTCAATTCCTCCTAGTTGGTCTTCAAACACCGAACCGGTATCGAGCAAGAGTCTTGCGAGAATGGTCGATTTACCGTCATCAACACTTCCCGCAGACGTGATGTGAAAGATTTCCCGGGGCATTAGAAGTACCCCTCTTTCTTCTTCTGTTCCATGCTCGCTCCTGAATCAAAATCGATTACACGAGAACTTCGCTCAGACACCCGAGATTCTTCTAGCTCAGAGATGATGCCTGCCACTGTCGTTGCGCTGGAGCGAACGCCCCCGGTGAGGGGGTAGCAGCCAAGGGTACGGAATCGAATGGGTTCGAAGTGAACCCTCTCCCCTTCCTCTAGCCGAAATCGTTCGTCGTCGACCATAATCAGAGCCCCATCGCGCTCCACAAAGGGGCGAACTTTGGAGAAGTACAGCGGAACGACGGGAATGTTTTCTTGCTCGATATAGCGCCAGATATCGAGCTCGGTCCAGTTCGAGAGCGGAAAAACCCGCATACTGTGGAATTTAGGAAGAGTGGTGTTGTAGAGGTTCCACAGTTCCGGCCGCTGGGACTTGGGGTCCCATCCATGTTTGGGGTTGCGAACCGAAAAAACTCGTTCCTTCGCGCGGGAGCGTTCTTCATCTCTCCTTGCGCCACCAAACACGAAATCAAACTGATGCGCCTCAAGAACCTGCTTCAGCGCAAACGTCTTTGTGATTTCTGTGTGGCGTGCTGAACCAAAGTCGAAGGGGTTCACCTTGTCTCTGATGGCGTCAGGGTTGATGTGAACTGTGACATTCGTATCGGAGCGGTTCTCTATGTAGTGGCGGAACCGATACATGTCTCGGAATTTCCACTGGGTATCGATGACCACCAGCGGGAAGGGGGGTGGCTCTGGAAAAAATGCCTTTGCCGCGAGAGCCCACATCACCATGCTGTCTTTACCCATCGAGAACAACATCCCCGGGTTCTTGGCCGCAGCGACCGCCTCCCGAATGATTCTGATGCTCTCCGCTTCGAGTTGTCGCAGGTGATTATGCGCCGACTCAGCGCTAGCGCGTGCGGTAATTGGCGGGACGTAAGGCAATGGAGGAAAGAGAAAGTCTGCGACTAAGACGCCGTCGACCGGCTGAATCTCTGCCATTTCTGCGAGGAGAGAACCATGGGGCACAACAATGACGGGGCCCTCGACTATTCCCTTCAGTCTCTCCAAGGACTTTGCCACACCATTGTCGTCAACAGGGGCCCACCAACGGGTTCCCCGCCTGTCGTTTGCCAAGAGCAGCTGCTGACCATCGACATCAATTAGCTCTGCAATGAGAAGGTGCGCCCCAGTGCGGCGTTGATGGGCAACGAGTGGCTCAACCAGGAGGGCATTCGGGCCATTACCCTCATGATCACGCGCCAATGAAATATCAGTCAGTGCTTCGGCCCCGACGACCTCATTGAGGAGTCGAACGATATGCCGACGCGACGCGTCAGTGCCCTCGGAATCGAGCATCGAAACCAACAACTCGGTTGAACCGCCACCGGCATTGATTAAGGCGTTGCGGATAGCGCCGCGCAATGTCTCGTTTGTCACAACACTAGATTATATGAGACGTTTCTAAACGTTCTTATGATTTTTCTCTACATGTCCAATTTTTGCGACATACTGTCTCGATGGACGTCAATCTTGCGATAGTAATCGCCTCGCTTATCGTCGGGCTACTCGTGGGCCTCACCGGTGTGGGAGCCGGGGCCGCCATGACACCCCTTCTTGTGAGTTTTTTTGGAGTGCCGCTCCCCACCGCGATAGCTACTGACCTCTTGTTTGCGACAATCACCAAGGCTGTTGGCGCAGTTGCCCACGGCAAATCAGGGAGCGTGAACTGGCAGCTCACGAAAAGACTGTGGACGGGCAGTATCCCGGCCGTACTGCTGGGTTCAATACTTCTCGTGGGATTTGTCACAGCCGGATACACACAATGGCTGACGTTGTTGTTGGTCGCCTTCGTCGCCTTCACGAGCTTTTCGCTTCTCCAACGGGCGGTGCGGCCGAAGCAGACGGCCCGGGTGATTCACAAAAGAAAAGCCCCCCGTTGGTTAGCCCCCTTAGGGGGAGCCGGGGTCGGCTTAGGGGTCTCCCTCACATCAGTGGGCGCCGGAGTCCTCGGTATGGCATTGCTGGTGCGACTCAGCCCCGACAACACGCCACCGCAACGGCTAGTGGCGACAGATCTCTTGCACGCCATTCCGATAGCACTCATCGCGGGAACGTCCTACGCCATTTCTGGCCTCGTTGATTTTGAACTCTTGCTGTGGCTACTTAGTGGGTCGATTCCCGGGGTGATTCTGGGCGCCCTAAGTTCTAAATGGATTCCGTCGCGGGCTCTAAACCTCACACTCGGATTAGTTTTGGCCACCATGGCTGTAGTTCTCGTGCTCGGTTAGAGAAAGCGGGCGGGGCCACTACTTCACGAGCGGGAACAAAATGGTCTCCCGAATGCCGAGGCCCGTGAGTGACATCAGAAGACGATCAATCCCCATGCCGATCCCGCCACTGGGAGGCATGCCGTGCTCGAGAGCACGCAGGAAATCTTCATCAAGTCTCATCGCTTCGTGGTCACCCTTCGCGGCGAGCTTTGCCTGCATCACAAAACGCTCACGTTGCACCACCGGGTCAACAAGCTCCGAATAGCCGGTTGCGAGCTCAAACCCGCGCACATAGAGATCCCACTTTTCGACCACACCGGGAATATTGCGGTGGTCTCGCACGAGCGGAGATGTGTCCACCGGGTAGTCCATGACGAAGGTGGGGCGCTCAAGCCCTGGTTTGACGAAGTGTTCCCAAAGTTCCTCCACGAGCTTGCCAGGTGTTGGATGGTCAACCTCGATACCAAGCTTCTTCGCCATCGCGGCCAAGGTTTGCTCATCAGTCTCGGGGGTGATGTGTTCACCAGCTGCTTCGGAGAGTGAGTCATAGAGCGAGAGCCTCTCCCACTGCCCCCCCAGGTCGTATTCGGTGCCGTCGGCCCAGGTGACCGTGTGGCTTTCTGCTACAGCCATGGCGGCATTTTGGATGAGTTCTTGGGTGAGGTCCGCCATTATGTTGTAGTCGGCATAGGCCCAGTAGGCCTCAAGCATGGAGAACTCGGGTGAGTGGGTTGAATCGGCCCCTTCGTTGCGGAAGTTGCGGTTGATCTCAAACACTCGCTCAATGCCGCCCACCACAGCACGCTTCAAGAACAACTCCGGGGCGATGCGCAGGTAGAGCTCCATGTCAAAGGCGTTGGAGTGGGTGACAAATGGTCTCGCACTGGCACCGCCGTGGAGGGTTTGCAACATGGGGGTTTCGACTTCGATGAAGTCGTGGGTGGCGAAAGTGTCGCGGAGCGATTGCATCGCCCGCGCTCTGGTGCGCACGTTTACTCGGGCTTGTTCGCGCACAATGAGGTCGAGATAGCGCTGGCGGACACGGGTTTCTTCATTTAATTCGTTGTGCAGGTTCGGCAGTGGCATCAACGCCTTCGCGGCAATCTGCCACTGAGACACCCAGACCGAGAGCTCGCCGCGCTTGGAGGTAATGACTTCGCCGGAGACGAAAAGGTGATCCCCTAAATCGACCCAGTCACGTAAGAGCTCGAAGGACTCTTCGCCTACTTCACCAAACGAGACCATGGCCTGCAAAGGGGTGCCCTGGCCGTCTTGAAGGGCGATGAAGGCGAGCTTGCCAGTGACCCGCAGGTGCATGACTCGGCCCGAGGCTCCCACCGTCACGCCAGACTTTTCCTCGGGGCCCAAATCGCCATACTTTTCTCGCACCTGGGCGATGGAGTGAGTGATGGAAAGACTCACGGGGTAGGGCGAGACACCGGCATCGAGCATGGTTTCTCTTTTGACCATGCGCACGCGCTGTTGTTCGACGACGTCTTCGACGTCTAGTGCGACCTCTTCGCTCATGTGACCCTCGTAAGTGGCGGAAAGTACCCCACCAGCCTAGTGAGCCCCTATCGCGAGAGGTGCACGAGGCGATTGTCAATGAGCCTCGTGCCCCCGACAGAAATGGCCCCCAGAATCAACGCGTGCGAGTCACCCTCCCCCGATGCCTCGAAGGTGTCGGGGTTCACACTCTCCAGATAATCAAGCTCGAGCGCTGGGTCTGCAGCGAGCGCGAGCTGTCCCGCCGCGAGCGCCGAAGCGAGCTTTTCGCCCTGCGAGACGCGCTGTGTCAAGGCCTCCAGGGTGTGTGGCAAGGCGAGGGCTGCCTGCCGATCCCCTGTTGAGAGGTAGGAGTTTCTGCTCGAGAGCGCAAGCCCATCGTGATCGCGCACGGTGGGTACCCCCACAATCCGCACAGGAGGCGTGAGGCTCTGTGCCATCTGCGTGACAAGATAGAGTTGTTGGGCATCTTTCTCGCCAAATACCGCCACATCGGCGTGAGACATGTCAAATAGCCGCTTACACACCGTGACGACCGCATCAAAGTGCCCCGGTCGTATGGCGCCTTCCAAGACGTCACCAATGGGGCCGGCAAAAATTGTTTCCTCTTCACTTCCTCGGGGATAGACCTCATCCACTGATGGCGCGAACACCACATCAGCACCCACGCCTGCGAGAATTTCGAGATCTGCGTCCAACGTGCGGGGGTAGCGCTCGAAGTCTTCGCCTTCGGAGAACTGTGTGGGGTTCACAAAAATACTCACCACTACTCGGCCACCCTGCTTTTTCGCTTCGTCAACCAGAGCAAGGTGGCCACGGTGCAGGTTGCCCATGGTGGGCACTATGACGATGTGCTCACCTCTCTGGTGACATTCACTCGACCACTTCTCCAGTTCGTGAGCTGTGGTGATGAGAAGCGGGCTAGTCATTGGCGTCTTCACCAAAGAGATCAAGGGGGTCTTTCTCTGGCTCTGTGTCTCTGCGTCGCTCACGCAATACCCGCTCGACACTGGCGCGCGCTAAAGACGACAGAGCCGCTGCAGCTGAATCGATACCCACTGACTCCCAGGTGTCTATGGCGTCAGAGACAAAGCCCATGCTGGCTTCACTCACCCTTTTCACGATCTCCGCAAAGGTGTCGTGAATGTCGTCGTCAATGACCAGTGGTTCGAGACCCATTTCAATGGCGAGCGCCTCCGCGATAGGAAGCACCGGTGTGGGAGCGCTCACCGCACACCACCCACCACGCAACAGCGACATATCGACACTCGTGCCGGTAAACGGCACGAGAGGGTAGAGCCTGATGGGAATGATTCCGGATGTCACAAGCGGAGCAAGCACAGCGAGGTTCCGATCCAGTGCCAAGTGGACCACCAATTGGCCCGCCTGGGTGAGGCCCTCTCGCTCAAGCGATTCAATCAGTGTGTCGAGGGCGTCGCCCTCAGCCGCGAGAATGACCATTTCACTGCGGCGGATGAGCTGCGGAATCTCGAGCACTGGAACTCCAGGAAGTGCCGCATCGACATGTTCGCGGCGATCTTCGGGGGGCAGCGTGCGCCCCACCAGCGCATGCCCCGCGCCACCCAGGGCGTGGGCAATCACTGTTCCGGCCGGGGAGTCTCCAACGAGCCCAATACCCATGCGGCCGGTTGCGTTCATGGCTACCAGTATGGCCAATAGGCATGCTGCTCACGATTTGCCCCGGGAGATGGCCACCGGCTATTCTCATAGCTGCCGAAGACCGCCGGTTGTGTCACGGAAACGTGGCGCCGAAGCAGAAGGTAACAACCTTCGAGCCCGCGTAGGCGTATGAGAAGTGACACTCTGTGTTTGCTCCGTGCGTTTACGCCGGAGCTTTTTTTGTGGGCCGAAAGTCTTCAGCACTCATCACTACGACAAGGAGCACGATGGCGACGAAGGAAGCAACCGTCAGTGAGCTCGCGGGTTTATTCCGTGACTCCACTGCTGTGTGGCTGACTGAGTATCGCGGGTTGAGTGTCCCGGAGCTCAAGCAGCTTCGCGATGCCCTACGCGTTGATGCCAGCTATGCCGTGGTGAAGAATACGCTGACCAAGATTGCAGCGAAGGAAGCGGGCATCGACTCACTCGATGACCTGCTGGTTGGGCCTTCGGCCTTGACCTTCGTCCACGGTGACCCCGTCGCTGCTGCCAAGACTTTGCGTAACTTCGCCAAGGACCACCCTGCTCTGGTAATTAAGGGCGGATTCTTCGAGGGCCAGCCTCTCGAAGCCGCGGACGTGATGGCATTTGCAAACCTCGAATCCCGCGAGGTTCTGCTGGGCAAGCTCGCTGGGGCCTTCAAGGCTTCGCTGTTCGCCGCCGCCTACATGTTCACCGCACCGCAGTCTTCTGCGGTTCGGGCAATCGACCAGTTGCGACAGAAGAAAGAAACCCAGGACGCCTAAGTCCACCAAGTTCCACCCCTACTAGGAGAAAACAATGGCCAAGATGTCAACCGACGACCTCATTGAGGCTTTCAAGGAGCTGTCGCTCATTGAGCTGTCTGAGTTCGTGAAGAAGTTCGAAGAAGTATTCGAAGTAACCGCAGCCGCTCCGGTTGCCGTTGCTGCTGCTCCTGCTGCCGCTGGTGACGGAGAAGCTGCCGCTGCTGAAGAGAAGGACTCGTTCGACGTCGTTCTCGAAGCTGCTGGTGACAAGAAGATCCAGGTCATCAAAGAGGTGCGTGCTCTCACCAACCTCGGCCTGGGTGAAGCAAAGGCCCTCGTTGACGGCGCACCCAGCACCGTTCTGGAAGGTGCCAACAAGGAGACCGCTGACAAGGCTAAAGAGCAGATCGAAGCTGCCGGCGGTACCGTCACCCTCAAGTAGTTTTCACTACTCTCACAATGGGCCGGCACAGTGTGCCGGCCCATTGTTGTTGGCGCAAGAAAAATGCTTGAACTACGTGCGCAGTGGTCAGGCTGCGTCGGGTTCGAGCACGCCGCTTTCACTGCCCGATTGCGGGGGTATCTGACACCACTTCTCAGCGACCAAGCCCCCCGCCATCAACACGACCCCTCCTATTGCCGTGGAGAGGGCAAGAAAAAGTGGCGCGGGGGTGATCACGAGGCGTGTGGCAAGAAAGACCACGATTCCCCCGCCCGAGCCGGCAAGGAGCGCTCCAGTGAGTGCCCCAGCCTTGGCGAGTAACACCACCCGGGTGGCATAGAAGGGACTCACCGGCTGCGGGGTGGGTTTGTCACTGTTGTGCCTGGTGACTTTTCTGATCGGCCAGGCGAGAACGGGCAGAATCACGCCAATAAACACCAGTGCCACCCCCAGTGTGATGGGGGGAACAAATTGGGGCTCACCCAGGCGCACCAACATGGCTTCGGTGGCAAAAAGTATCGCTACCCCGAGCACAAATAACCCCACCAGGGTGGTCACCCGGGTGGTGGTCACTGGCCAGCCTTGTCAAGGCTTCCGAGGAGGTCTATCACTCTGCCTTTGCCAGGAATCGTCGCGTCGGCATCAATCTCTGCCCAGGGGGCCAGCACGAACACTCTCTCGTGGGCTCTCGGGTGGGGCAGGGTGAGGCCTTCGCTCTCCAACACTTGCCCGTCGTAGTCAATGAGGTCAATGTCGAGGGTGCGCGAGGCGTAGCGCTCGTCGGTTCTTTCCCTACCGTGTTTGGCTTCAATACCCAGCGCAATTTGGAGCAATGCATGGGGGTCCCACACGGTGTCGATGATGACTACTTGGTTCAAATATTTTGGCGCGCTCTCGTCATAGCCCGCTTCTGTAAGTGCCACCGTCTCATGAAGGCTCGACTGAGCGATTACACGAATACCTTCTGTGGCTTTCAGGTCTGCGAGTGCGCGAAAGAGCTCCTCGTCGCGCTCACCCAGGTTGCTTCCCAGCGCCACAACCGCGCGGTGCCAGCCCGATTCCACTTCAGCGATACTCACGCGCTGCCCCTCTCTCGCCTGATTGATACAGCGATGTCTTCGATGGGGTGACCCACGGGAGCCTGGGGCTTGTGCACGGTCACAGTCACCGCCGTGGGTTGGAGGTGGTTCAACACGAGTTGTGCGATGTCGTGAGCGAGAGTCTCAATCAGATCAACGCTCTCACCGGTCACCCGCTGAGCGACCTCATCGACGATGACTGAGTAATCAAGCGTGTTTTGAAGATCATCACTACTACCCGCAGGTGACAGATCGAGCTCGATTGAGAGATCAATAATGAACTCTTGACCATCGCGCTTTTCATGCTCAAAGACACCGTGGTACCCCCTCAGCCGAAGGCCGGTAATGGTGATGGTGTCTGACACAGCCTCTACTCTTCCCTATTGTGGCTTCGCGACCACACCTCGAGGCCCTCTCGGTGCAGCCGTGGCTCGTGCACCCGAAACGCACTGACCCCGCTTGCTGCGAGGCTGACACTCAACGCCACCGATACTCCGTCTCGTTCTTTCGGGTGATGACCTTCAGGCAGTAGTGCCCCTAAGAAGCGTTTGCGCGATGCTCCCACCAGCACCGGAAACCCCATTGTCACGATCTGGTCGATCTGGCGGCATAGCTCCCAGTTGTGCTCGACGTTTTTCGCGAAACCTAGCCCCGGGTCGACCCAGAGCCGGGAGAGGTCAATTCCTGCTGCCTGCGCTGCATCAATTCGCTCAGATATTTCTGTGATGACCTCACTGACGACCTCCTCGTAGTGGGCAAGTGAATCCATCTGGTCACTGTGTCCCCGCCAGTGCATCAGCACATAGTCGACCTCTGATTGGGCAACGACCCCAAACATGTCTGGGTCAGCTAGCCCCCCTGAGACGTCGTTGATGATGGGCACACCAAGGCGGGTCATCGCCTGTGCGGTTTCCGCGCGCATCGTGTCGACGCTGACTTGGATACCCGTAGCCACAAGCTCCCTCACGACGGGCGTAAGACGGGAGATCTCTTGGTCAGCGTCGATTCGGCCTGCTCCTGGCCTGGTGGACTCAGCCCCGACATCAATAACTGATGCCCCATCAGCGACCATCTTGTGGGCGCGTTCAATCGCGAGGTCCACTGAGAGAAAATCGCCTCCATCGCTAAACGAATCGGGGGTGACGTTCAGCACACCCCAGAGCGCGGGAGGGTTGGGTGACACGACTAGTCCGTGTGCTCCATGGCGTGTAAAGCCTCACGCCGTGCATCGGGCTCCCGCAAGGAACCAGAAGAAGCCATGGTGACCGTTTCACTCTCTGCCAACCGCGGGCCACGGTGTTGCACACAGCCGTGTTCTGCGCGAATCACCACCAGAGCTCCCGTTGCCACACCGGAGCGCACGAGAGCGTCAGCGACCATGTCGCCCAAGCGCTCCTGCATTTGCGGCCGTGCAGCCGCGAGTGAGACCACATCGGCCAGAACCCCGAGCCCCACGATGCGAACTCCTGGGACATAGGCGACATCGGCTGTTCCGCGGAAGGGGAGAAGGTGATGTTCACACACCGAACTAAATTGAATACCTCTCAGGGCCACAAGGTCACCAAATTGGTCATCGGACTCAGCGAGAGCTCGTGCCGATTCCAACACGGTCACTGGGTCGATTCCGACACCGCGATAGAGCTCAGAAAAGAGGGATGCGACCCGTTCGGGTGTATCCGCTAGGCCTTCGCGGGTGGGGTCTTCGCCTAGTGCTTCGAGAAGCTGTTCGACGGCGACCCTGACTTTGGCATCATCCACCCGAGGTGTCCTCTGGCTTGGTGCGCCTCGTAGGTGCGGTCTTTTTCACCCCACGAGCTGGGCCGGTACGACGGGTTTGACCCTTGGGCTTTGCCGGTACTTTCACGGGTGGTTTCTTCGATGCCAGTCGCCCCTCATAGGAAAACCACTGCGGACGCTCGGGAAGCTTCTTGATGCCCTTGAAGATGTCTTCCAACTGGTGGTGGTCGAGTGTTTCTTTCTCGAGTAGTTCTGTGGCGAGGCGATCCAATATGGCGCGGTTTTGACTGAGCACCTTCCACGCTTCTGCGTGGGCGTTGTCAATCAGCTCCCGCACTTCACGATCCACCGTCGCCGCGACAGCATCGGAGTAGTCACGCTGGTGACCCAAGTCCCGCCCTAAAAACACTTCACCGCTTGATTGTCCAAGCTTCACCGCCCCCACGTCACTGCTCATCCCGAATTCGGTGACCATTCGACGAGCGATGTTGGTGGCCTTATCGATGTCGTTTGACGCACCGGTAGTGGGGTCTTTGAACACGATCTCTTCGGCGACGCGACCACCCATGGCGTAGGTGAGCTGGTCGAGGAGCTCATTACGTGTCACCGAATACTTATCGTCAATCGGCACCACCATGGTGTAGCCCAGAGCCCGACCGCGGGGCAAAATCGTGACCTTGGTCACGGGGTCTGCGTGCCGCATCGCGGCTGCCGCGAGGGCGTGGCCGCCCTCGTGGTAGGCGGTGATGAGCTTTTCGTGGTCACTCATCATGCGGCTTCGACGCTGCGGCCCCGCCATCACACGGTCAACGGCCTCATCGAGAAGTTCGTTTGTGATGGTGGTTTTTCCCGCCCGAGCGGTGAGGAGGGCTGCTTCATTGAGCACGTTGGCCAAATCAGCGCCGGTAAACCCGGGGGTCTTTCGCGCGAGTACCTCAAGTTCAACGTTCTTAGCCATTGGCTTGCCTTTGGCGTGAACGCCCAAGATGGCAGTGCGGCCCTTCATATCGGGAGCATCCACCTGAATTTGGCGGTCGAAGCGGCCCGGGCGCAGGAGGGCTGGGTCGAGGATGTCGGGGCGGTTGGTCGCCGCGATCATGATGACGTTCAGTTTCGGGTCAAACCCGTCCATTTCAACGAGCAACTGGTTCAGGGTTTGTTCCCGCTCGTCGTGGCCACCACCCATACCGGCACCACGGTGACGGCCCACCGCGTCGATTTCGTCAACGAAGATAATCGCCGGGGCGTTTTCTTTCGCCTGGTTGAACAAATCACGCACTCGGCTGGCGCCGACACCCACAAACATTTCGACGAAGTCAGAGCCGGAAATCGAATAGAACGGAACGTTTGCTTCACCCGCCACGGCCCGGGCAAGCAGGGTTTTACCGGTTCCCGGAGGGCCGTAGAGCAGCACACCCTTGGGGATACGGGCACCCACCTTGGTGAACTTCTCGGAGTCTTTGAGGAAGTCTTTGATTTCTTCGAGCTCTTCGATGGCCTCATCGGCCCCCGCCACATCCTCAAAGGTCACGGTGGGGGTTTCTTTGCTCACGAGCTTCGCTCGTGACTTACCAAACTGCATCACCCGTGAACCACCCCCCTGCATGGAGGAGAGGAGGAACCAGAAGATCACACCAATTATGAGGAAGGGCAAGATGAGGCCCAGGAAGCTGACGAACCAGTTCGCCTGGGGAACCTCGTCGGTGAAAGTGTCTACTTGGGAAGTATTGACCGCTTGAACAATTTCGTCACCGCGCGGTGCGACATAGGAGAACTGAACGAGGGTGCCCTTGTCGTCATAGGGCTGGCGCAGTTCTAGATCGACCCGCTGTTCAATATCGATGATGGTGACCGACTCGGCTTTGTTATCTCGCAGCAGCTCCAAGCCCTCTTGGGTGGAGATGGTGCGGTAGCCCCCGACGTTCATCAGCGACAACCCGATAAACACCACCAGGGCGCCCGCCAGGATGTAGGGCAGGGGGCCGCGCAGGAGTGATTTGAACGAGAATTTCTTGGTGGCCATTGGCCCTAAGCCTCACTTCGGGGTTTATCGCGTCACCGCGTGAGATATCAGGCTACCTGCTTGCGCATCGCGCGAAAAAGCCTGTTCGCCCGGGGCTAATCAGCCTGAGCGCTATAGACCTCGGGCTTCAACACAGCCACACCGGTGAGGTTTCTAAACCGGTTCGCATAGTCGAGGCCATAGCCCACGACGAAAGCGTTAGGAATGTCGAATCCGACGTAATCCAGGGGTACTTCGACCTGCATGGCGTCGGGTTTACGAAGCAGCGTCATCACCCGAATGGAGCGTGCCCCGCGGCTTTCAAAGTTTCCGAGTAACCACGAGAGGGTGAGGCCCGTGTCGACAATGTCTTCAACAATCAACACATCGCGGCCTTCTAGCGCCGTGTCAAGGTCTTTCAAAATCTTCACCACACCAGAGGACTTGTGGTCGTTGCCGTAGCTGGAGATGGCCATCCAGTCCATTTCGAGATCAATTTTGAGCTCACGGGCTAAATCTGCCATCACCATGACCGCCCCCTTCAACACCCCCACTAAGAGCGGTGTTGAGTCGGGGTAGTCCGCTTCGATCTGCCGGGCGATCTCGGCAATACGCGCGCGTATTTGCTCGGGGGTGACCAACACCTCATCGAGGTGGGAAGCAGCGTCCTGGGTGTCCATGGGGCCTCGCAATTAGGGATTTTTGCGCCTAAAACGCAACTGGTCGTCGACCCTCACCACACTAACGCCTGGGATATCAATAGGACCCTGGCCGTGCCAATCGGTGATGAGCGCCATCACCCCATCGGTGTGGCTGCGATGAAGCCCCACTACCCCCATCGTCCCGAGTGCTAATCGCAGCATTCTGGTGGCAATCGGCTCGGGTTCACCCTCTAGGGCACTAATCGGCAGGTGGGATTCGTCGAGGTATGTTCGGTAGGGCGCAAGCCGCTCAGAAGCCAACGCATCGAGCAGATCGTCATCTGCTCGGACAAGGTCAGCGGTGCGCGCAAGTGCTTCGACGACGCCCGGGCCGAGCTCACTCTCCATCACCTCGAGGACGCGGTGGCGCACACGTGGGCGGAGGAAACGCTCGTCGGTGTTGTGCGGGTCATCCCACCACTCGATACCCGCATCCACACACAGCTGGCGGGTGTCCTCTCGCCGCAGACCCAACAAGGGTCGCCACCAAAGCCCACTCGTTTCAGCCATCCCGCTGATGCTCGAGGGGCCAGAGCCCCGGGCTAGGCCCAACAGAACGGTTTCTGCTTGGTCATCCATGGTGTGTCCCAGGAGCACGGCGTGTGCGCCCGTGTCGCGGGCGGCACTACTCAGGGCGTCGTATCGTGCGGTGCGCGCCGCATGCTCCACACCACCTTCGCTGCCGACAGTGACCGTGATCACGCGTGCAGAAAGCCCCAGCACCTCAAGCCGCACCGTCACGGTATCGGCAATCTCGGCAGAGCCTTCTTGCAAACCGTGGTCGATTATGACCGCCTCACACGAGTAACCGTGGCGGGGAAGAGCGAACTGTGCTGCCCAGGCCACTGCCATCGAATCAGCACCACCGCTCACGGCGAGGAGGAAGTGGGAGCCTTCGGGGATGCTGTCGCGGTGCCGCTCGAGAAGGGAAGAAATGGCGCGCCGCGCGTCGGCCATGGGTGGGGTGAGCCGGGGCCGCTTCGGCTCAGAGCCAGCGTTCGAAGCCACCCGGTAAGGTTACTTCACAGTCCCCCATCCCCTTCTCGGAGGTTCCCAACGTCATGGCCGAATACGCCGCCGTCATTGAAATTCCCCGCGGATCACGCAACAAATACGAAGTCGACCACGAAACCGGTCGAGTGTTTCTCGACCGTGTTCTCTACACATCGTTTGTCTACCCCGCGGACTATGGCTACATCGAACACACTCTCGCGGATGATGGTGACCCGGTTGACGTGTTGGTGCTGATGGAACACCCGGTCTACCCCGGTGTGGGTGTGAAAGTACGCCCAGTCGCCGTGTTCAACATGACTGATGATGGTGGCAAAGACGCCAAGGTGATTTGTGTTCCCGCGGGTGACCCCCGGTGGGATCACATCCAAGACATCAACGACGTGCCCGAATACACCCGCAAGGAAATCGAGCACTTCTTTGAGCACTACAAGGACCTCGAGCCCGGCAAATGGGTAAAAACCGAAGAGTGGGGTGACCGCGCGGAGGCGGAAGCCATCATCGCGGAGGCCCAAAAGGCCTACACCCCCGGTCACTAACTCTTCTTCAATGAGAAAAACCCTGTCACTCACTGCGGGTGCTCTGGTGGCACTCGGTGTGCTCTCGGGCTGTGCATCGAGTTCCGACGGGCTCGCTGCGACCTATGGCGAGGTGGCCGAGCAGGACTACTTCTCCTCCGATGGGGCCTATAGCTTTTTCGCATCAGCGAACCGCGGCAACGCCATCACCTTCTCGGGGATGACCGACATAAGTGGGCCGTGGACGTCAGACGAGCACCTTGGCGACCCGATCGTGGTGAACTTCTGGTTTGCCGGTTGCCCACCGTGTCGATTAGAAGCTAGGGACCTCGCAGCATTGCACGAGCAATTCGTGGGCGATGGGGTGCAGTTCATCGGGGTAAACATTTTGGATCAGCCGGAAACTGCCATCACGTTTGCCAGGGAATTCGGGATCGCCTACCCCTCGCTGATGGATGTCGAAACAGGCGCGGTGCGATTGGCGTTCGCCGGTGAAGCGAGCCCCAATGCCGTGCCCACCACGGTGGTGTTAGACCGCGACCACCGGGTGGCCGCGCGCGTCAACGGGTTGATTACTGACGTGGGTTTGTTGGAGACGATGATTAACGACGTGCTCGCGGAAGAGCGAACTCCCACCACTTAGCCCAGGCGCACGCCCCGGTCGGCCATGAAGTAGTAGGGGTCGACTGCGACCATGTCGCGGCGGGTCTCATAGTGGAGGTGACACCCGGTTGACGCACCGGTCGTTCCCACTCGGGCGATGAGCTGACCCGTTTGTACACGCTCGCCAAACTTCACATAGAGCGAGCCACTCTGCAGGTGCATGTAGCCGGTTGTGATGCCATCGCCGTGGTTGAGTCGGATGAAGTTTCCCCCGGTACCTAACCACCCGGAGTAGGAAACGGTTCCTTCGTGTGCGGCGTAAACAGGGTTGCCGCACCCATAGGCGAGGTCGATTCCGGCGTGGAAGCGCACGGTGCCATAGATGGGGTGGACACGGTTACCAAAGTGGCTCGAGATATAGCCTCCGGTGACCCGGGCCCAGCCTTGGGCCGAAATCTGACCGGGGTCGATCATGCCCCGCACAATCGACTGCTGCCTGGCAATGACCCCCGCCTGGTAGTCCTCTTCGGTCGCTTCGCGCTTTTCCATCAACACCGCAAGCTGTGCTTCTAGCTGTGCTTGGTTTTCTAACTGCTCATCGAGCAGGTTCTGAGCGCGAATCGCCGCCGCGTTCGCTGCGTCGAAGGCGACTTCTGCTTCTTGCTGTAGCTCTTCACGAATATCTGCGGCGACCTGGGCCTGGTCGGTGAGGGATTGGGCGGTGTTTTGATCCGCGAGCGCCTTGGCATAGATGCCGTCTGTTTGCTCGGCAATCTTGGCGGCGTAGCCCAGCCGCTGCAGCAGACTGTCTGCTTCATCGGCGTTCACAAAAATTGTCGCCTGCAGGTCACCCCCACCGACTCGGGCTAGTTCAGCGACAAACTGTCCCGCCTTCATCCGAGATTCTTCCGCGACAATCGCCGCCTCATCGGCTTCAGCCTGCAGCTGGGCCTGGGTGTAAATGGCTTCGTCGAGATTGAACTGAGCCTCGTAGTAGATCTCACCCAGCCGCATCGCTTCTTCTTCGGCCGCCTGATAGGCGAGGGTGAGCTCTTCTAAAAGCCCCTGAAGCTCCTCAATCTTTTTCTTGGTCGCCGCCTCGTCTTTGCGGGCCTCCAACACGTCTTGCCACGTCGGGTATTCCTTCGCCTGGGCGGGTTCTGACACGACAAACACCGCCCCCGCAATAAACGTCAGAATGACGAGTGCTATTGCGGGCAGGCTGAAGGAGCTGTCACGAAAACCTCGCACGAAATGTCACGATAGTCACACTGGCCACAGAACCTGCTGAGGGGATGGGGCGTGGCGGGAATGCGGGCGTTTGCGCTCGAGGGCCTCTGACACCTACACTCATACAGTTGGTTTGCCAACGAGGCCCCATCGTTTAGCGGCCTAGGACGCCGCCCTTTCACGGCGGTAGCACGGGTTCGAATCCCGTTGGGGTCACTTATAATTGAATATCGCAAGGCCCTGTGGCGCAGTTGGTTAGCGTGCCGCCCTGTCACGGCGGAGGTCGCGGGTTCAAGTCCCGTCAGGGTCGCCAGTCCGAGAGCTCCCAGCAGGGGGCTCTTTGACTAACAGGCGACAAAATGCCTGCGGCTCTGTAGCTCAGTTGGTAGAGCGTTCGACTGAAAATCGAAAGGTCACCGGATCGATGCCGGTCGGAGCCACCATTACTCGTCAGAGCGCGCGGGCGCGTAACAGCCGCCCGGTTGAAATGAGCGCTCCCCCCAGAACAGCAGGAATACCTCCCCCGGGGTGCACTGACGCCCCCACTCGCCACAACCAGCGATGACGCAGCGAATGATACCCAGGGGTGTGGAAGGGGCCACTTCGCCACCAGGGCCTTCCTGCCCCATAGAGCGCGCCACCGGTCGCTCCAAAGGACGCAAAGTAGTTGGGGTGGAGGACCTGGTAGTCCTCGACCAGGTCAGACCATTTGGCATCGAGCCCCATCACATCCACGGCACGCTGTAATTCTGATTGCACCCACTCATCGGACACATCGGCTGGTTGCCCGTTTGCGGGGGCGGCGAGCAAGAACGCAGCGGTGGCTTTTTCGTTGGGATAGATGTGACCGGTGCGGTAGTAGTTCACAAACGACATGGTCTGTTTGGGGAAGCGCCGGGAGAGGACACTGTCAAAAAGATCACTCGGGTCATCGGGTAACACCACTGAATGGGTGACGGTGTCGTGAGGCAGGTTTTCTCTTAACGCCGTGAACACCGCTATGCCCGAGCAGGAGAGGTTCTGTGGGTCTGGCCGGGTGTGGCCCATCAGCCGCTCCAACACCCCCGCATCGAGTGCACTCACCACAAGGTCTGCCGAATACTGGTCTCGGTCGGTCGCCACGACGCCCTTCGACACCTGAGTCACCGTTTCTTCGGTGTGAATGCTGGCGCCGGCGAGCAGGGCGAGTCGATGCAGTGCCCGGGCAATTTCATAGACGCCACCGGTGGGAACAAAAACCCCCTCATCGGCCATAACCGCCGCCATGGTGGCAAACAGCGCCAGGGTTTGTTCGGGAGCAACCCCGGCATTCAACGTGTGAATCGCGATAATGTCGCGCAGCCCTTTGGGCATGTCCTGGTGGTCGAGATATGAGCGGGTGCTCAAGTGCCTGCCATAGGCCGACACCAGTTTGGACGCTGCCGCCATCATCGCGGGATTGAGCGGGTCTGTCGTGAGGAGCTCCGTGATCGCGGGGCCCAATGGTGCATGGGTGTTTTCAAACGCCTTCCACGCCCCGTGCCAGGGATGGTTGGGCGCGACCGGCAGGTCAGTCACTTCCCCCCGGTAGAAGTAGCGCCCCACCTCCGGCAAGCGCTCCAAATTGAGAGCGGCAATGTCACGAGCTTTGTCACCTGGCCCCAACGAGTCATAACGGTCAAAGAATCGCTCGAGTACTTGCGGAAAAGTAACGAGGGAGGGACCGGTGTCGATACGTTGGCCCGCGACTTCAATACGGCGAGACTTTCCGCCCACCCACGCGTTTTTTTCAATGACCGTGACGTCGAAACCCGCTTTAGCGAGAAGCGCCGACGCCGCGAGACCCCCGAGCCCGGCACCTAAAACGACAACACGCATGGTTTAGGGGTACAAGCCGAAGCTGATGCCGGCGACGAGTTGAACACCCGCAACGGCACCGGCGAGATAGGGGAAGGTGACGGAGAAGCGGTAGAGATCTCGAGCCTTGGCCGTGGTGGGGGTGCGCCACAGCGCACTCACCAACCAGCCCGCAATCAACGCATTCGCAATCGCCACAGGGGTATTGACCATGGCAAAGAGCACCGTGGAGACAATCCACCAGAAGCCAGACCACAACAGCGCACCCTTCGCGCCAAAGGCCACCGCCGTGGTGCGAATACCGGCGGCTGCGTCCTCGTCGAAGTCTTGGATGGCGTCATACACATGCTTAGCCATACTCCACGCCATCAGCCCTAGAGCCGCAGGCCACATCGGCTCGGCGCCCAGCGCGAAAGGAACAAAGACGAGGGGGTAGGCGTAATCAGTATTCGAGAGTGAATCCCAGACCGGCCGGCCCTTGAAACGTAAAGGAGTAGCCGAGTACTGCCAGAAGGAGAAGGTGTAGGCAAGCATCCACGCCCACGCCGGCCACGGAAGAGTCGCGATGAAATAGATCAGGAAAGGGGCGTTGGTGAGGACGACCCCCCAGACAATGGGGCGAGTTTCCGTATCGGTGATTTTGGCGCCGCCGTAGCCGCCTTTGCGGGCGTTGGGGTCATCGGTGTCGCGATCAAAAATGTCGTTGATGCCATAAATCAGAAGGTTGAAGGGGAAGGTCACCCAGATGAGAATCGGCAGAATGTCCCAGTCCCACAGCGCCCCAGTAATCCACATCGCCACGATTGTCGTGCCAATGGTGTTGATCCACAGCACAGGGCGAGAGATTTCGATGAGGCGCAAGAGCACCTCCTCAGCCTAACCGGCTGGCCTGGACACTCAGTCGCGTCTTACTTGCAGTGGCCCGCGGAACGTTTTGTGTTGGGCAGCTTGCGCGACCGGCTTTAGCGTCAGCAGGTCAACGTTGGCATGGGGTGGAAGTTCGAGTGTGGCCACAATCGCCTCGGCAACATCTTCCGCGGTGAGAGGTCCATCGACGTTCTCATAGAGCTTTTCATAGCGCTCGGCGTCGCCGTCGAAACGGTTCAGGGTGAACTCAGGGGTCTTCACCATTCCCGGTGCGATATCGATCACCCGGATCGGTTCGCCATTGAGCTCCAACCGCAACACCTGCATCATCGCGCGTTCGGCGTATTTCGCTGCGTTGTAGCCGCCACCACCCTCGTAGGGCGTGAAGGCCGCCGTCGAGGTCACGGTGAGAATATCGGCCATGCCGGATTCTTCTGCTGCCTTCCGCAAGGACGGCAGGAACGTCGCAATCATACGTTTGGTGCCGATGACGTTGAGCTCAAACATTGCCCGCCAGTCGTCGATTGAGGAGTGCTCGACACTCTCGAGACCAAATGCTGCGCCGGCGTTGTTGATCAACACATCAATTGGGCCGATGGCCTCAATCGCCTGAGCGAGTTCGGACACTTGCTCGTCACTCGTGATGTCGCACGTGCGCACGGTGATTCCGGGTGTCGAACCAAGGTCTGCCAAGCGGTCGGCTCGGCGGGCGACCGCGATGACTTCAGCGCCCTTCTGGGCGAGAAGTGTCGCTGTGGCAAATCCAATTCCCGAGCTCGCGCCCGTAATCAGAATTCGCTTGCCCGAAACTCCCATAAGGAGAACTTAGAGCGCTTTGACGGCGGTGAGAACCTTGGTGAGTGAGTCCTTCGCGTCGCCAAAGAGCAGCGTCGTGTTGGGTTCATACAGCAGGTCGTTCTCGATGCCAGCGAAACCGGGGCGCATCGAGCGCTTGAGGAACACCACCTGTTGGGCCTCACCGGCATCCAAGATGGGCATGCCATAAATCGGCGAGCCCTGAGTGGTCTTCGCTGCGGGGTTCACCACGTCGTTCGCGCCGACCACCAACGCCACATCGGCGTTCTTAAACTGCGGGTTCACCTCGTCCATTTCCAACAGCGCCTCGTAGGGCACGTTCGCTTCTGCGAGCAGCACGTTCATGTGACCGGGCATACGACCGGCGACCGGGTGAATGGCGAAGTCCACTTCGATGCCTTTGGACTCGAGTGAGGTGCGAAGCTCGGCAATGGTGTGCTGCGCCTGTGCCACGGCGAGGCCGTAACCCGGAACGATGATGACCTTGTTGGCGTAGCCCAAGAGGATGGCGACGTCTTCGGCAGAGCCGGAGCGCACCGGACGATCTGAGACCTCCGTCGAGCCTGCGGTGGAGCCACCCTTGAAAGCGCCAAAGATGATGTTCGAGACGGACCGGCCCATAGCCTTTGCCATCTCGAGCGTCAGAATCGTTCCCGACGCACCCACCAGGGTTCCACCGACCAAAAGCAATGTGTTGCCCAGGACCAGGCCGGAGGCTGCCACCGCGAGACCGGTCAGGGCATTCAGTAGCGAGATCACAATCGGCACGTCGGCACCACCTACCGGCAGAACCACGAGCACACCGGTTGCGAGACCGAGAAGCATGAGGGCAACGGCCCAGTTCATTGCTCCGTCGGTAATCACCAAGTAGGACATGACCAAGGCGACGAGCACCACGGCGCCCATCACGAACTGCTGACCGGGGAAAGTCACCGGGCGGGAAGTCATCAGCTCTTGGAGCTTCAGGAAGGTGATGACTGAACCGGAGAACGACACCGAACCGACGAACACGGTGAAGGCGACAGCGATGAGATATCCCAGGCTGTCGGCGTGGACGAGCTCAAGCAGAGCCACAACTGCGGCGGCGCCACCACCCACACCGTTGAACAGTGCCACCAACTGCGGCATTTGAGTCATTTGGACCATCCGCGACGCGGGCACGGAAATAACCGCGCCCACCGCGATCACGCCGAGAATCCAGCCGATGTTGTTCAACTCGTTAGAGAGGAACACCACGGTGAGACCAATCACCGCACCGAGGGCGCCCAAAAGGTTTCCACCACGGGCGGATTTTGGTGAGCTCAGGCCCTTGAGGGCAAGGATGAAGAAGACTGCTGCGAGCAGGTAGGCGAGGGCCGTGATTTCAGGGCTCAACAGGTTCACTTGGCCTCCTCCTTAGCGGGCTTCTTTTTGCCCGAGAACATCTCCAACATGCGGTCGGTGACCACAAAACCACCCACCAGGTTCACGGTGGCGAGGAGCACCGCGAAGAGGGCGAGGCCCAGGGTGAAGGGGTCTTCTGCTTGCCCGGCGACGATGATGGCGCCGACCAAGATGATGCCGTGGATGGCGTTTGCACCGGACATCAGTGGAGTGTGCAGGGTGCTGGAGACTTTCGACACCACTTCGAAGCCCACAAACACGCTCAAGACAAAAAACGTGAGCAGGGTAATGGAATCCATTTACTTGGCCCCCTTCTTCGCAGGCGCTAAAGCTTCTCGGGTGGGTTCGTGTCTGGTCTCACCGGCGTGGGTGAGGCAGGCACCCGCAACGACCTCATCGTCGAAGTCGGGGGTCACCTTGCCTTCCTCGGTCATCAAGGCGAGCAGGTTGGCGACGTTCTTTGCGTAAAGCCGTGAGGCATCAAACGCCATAGTCGAGGGAACGTCTTTCATGCCCACCAGGGTCACTGTTCCGCTGCCGACCTTAATCGCCGTGTCTTTACCTGCGACTGAACCTTCGACGTTTCCACCGGTTTCTGCCGCGAGGTCGATGATGACAGAACCAGGCTTCATCTGGGCCATCATCTTCTTCGTAATCAGCCGCGGTGCGGGGCGTCCCGGGATAGCGGCGGTGGTGATGATGATGTCAGCGGCGCTGATGTAGGGGGTCAGTAGTTCTTGCTGTCGGGCCTGGCGGTCTTTGGTGAGTTCTTTGGCGTAACCACCTTGACCATCGGCTTGAGTGTCGAGCTCTAACTCGATAAACGTTCCACCCATTGACTTCACCTCATCGGCAGAGGCGCTACGCACGTCATAGGCCTGCACCTTGGCGCCCAGTCGCTTCGCCGTGGCGATGGCCTGGAGGCCGGCTACTCCAGCACCCAAGACCAACACGTTGGCCGGGGGAATAGTGCCGGCCGCGGTCATATAGAGGGGGAGGAAGCGGGGGAAGCGCATTGCCGCTTCCAATACACATCGGTATCCCGCAACGAGTGCTTGAGAAGTGAGGGCGTCCATCGACTGCGCACGAGAGATACGGGGGACGAGCTCAAGAGCAAACGATGTGACCTTCTTCGATGCCAGCGCTTTGACGGTGGGGCCTTCTGAGGCGGGAGAGGCAAGGCCAACCGTGATGGCTCCGGCTTTGAGCTTGCCGACCGTGGCGGTACTGAGCGGTCGGACGTGAGCGAGCACATCTACTGAGCCAAGGGCAATCGAGGCAACCAGCTTGGCCCCGGCTTTTTGGTAGTCAGCGTCGGCATAGCCCGCCGCGACGCCGGCACCTTTTTGTACCTGAACACTCAGGCCGAGGTCAACAAGCTGCTTGGTGGTTTCGGGGGTTTGGGCCACGCGGTTCTCACCGGCAAGTGGTTCTTTGGCAACACCGACAATCATGGTCTGACACTCGACCTTCTTATTCGCGAATCAGTCGTAGAGCGTCGAAAAACGACGCGAGAAGAACGCTAGCAGGTGCTCAGCTGAACTAATCCGGGAGTTTCCCGTCAAAATCGGTGCTTTTCGACCCGCGGAGCACCGTGATCTTTGGGTTGTTATCCCACCACGCAGCCACAACAGCGGCGGCAACGGTGAGCACCGCGGCAATGGCAAACATAATTGCGATGACGAATATCGCGTTGGTATCGCCACTTTCCATGGCGCGAGAGTAACAAAAACTAAACGGAATTTAGCTCAACGCTCAAGAGAACGCGTTCGACGTGTCGGTCAATCAACTGATCGCTCATCGCCCACACCTCACTGATTCGTGAAGAATGAAGGTGTTGGCCAGAGAGCCAGGTCGCGGAACCCATCGTCGACCAGGCGACCGAGGCAATAAGCCCGGCGAGCACTGGGTCTTGGAGAATCGCCTGTCGTTCATCTGCCTGCAGTTGGGTCGGGGTCTGGGTGACGTATCCCTCCCGCAGGTCTCGGACCAGGTAGGCCAGGAGAATTACGTTGCCCTCGAAGAGCTCGCGCACCTCATCCGAGAAATCTCGGTTGAACACCTCAGTGACCTGGAGAGCCGACATTGGGTTGTTGAGCAATGTCGACCACCCTCCCATTTCACACGTGCGCGTGATTTGCTCGCGCATCCATGCCTCAAGTCGAGCTCGAGGATTGTGGGGTGCAGCAACAACCGCATCTGCGAGATGCCCCACGTAGCGCCGATAGGTCTCAAACAACGCGGCGGCTAGGAGGCCGTCTCGGTTACCGAAATAGTGATTGACCATGGGGTTAGTAATTCCCAACCGCTGACAAATGGCAGCTGCGTTGAAATCCCACGACCCCTTGGCGCGGACGTGTTCCATCGTGAGATAGATGATTTTCTCGTGCATGGCCGGCTGCGGATTATCTCCAAAGCGCAACCAAAACTCGTCGGTGAGGGACTCATCGGGGTGTGCTGTGTCGGTGAGCTTGCGTCTCACTATCGCCTCCGCCGGACTGTCTCAGTCACGAATAGTGCCCACTCCAGGGAAAAACCGTCCCACCCGAGAGGCATAAGAAGCATAGCCCTCATATTTCTGCATCAGCATGGCCTCTTCTGCTCGCGCCTTGACCTCCAACAAAGCGAAAAGCGCCACACACACGACCACGTGCCACACCGACGCTCCACGAACAGCGAGTCCCAGACCCACCAGCAGGAGGGCGGTGTAGATCGGATGACGCACCAACTGATACACCCCAGAAGTCTCGAGCTGCCCCGAGTCTCGGGGAATAGGGCTAGGGGTAAGAGAGCCACCCAAGCGAGCTCCCGCAATCATTCCCAACGCAATCCCGCCGCCTACCAACACCATTGAGAGAACCGTCACTACGGGTCCCACTGGGTAGAGAGCACCCGCCGGAAGGGCAACAAGAAGAGCAATGAAGACAAATTGGATGACGACGAGACTCCACGCCTGCCAGCTCCGCATGCGTTCAGGCTAGCCCGTTCGCTCCAAGCGTGACCAGGGCCCTCCTATCGGTATACCTAGGGGGGTATAGTGATTGTCAACGAAAGGACTTATCGCGATGCCCACTGTTGACCTCACCGCTACCGATTTCGAAGACACCGTCACCAAAGACGGCATCACCCTCGTGGACTTTTGGGCCGAATGGTGTGGTCCGTGTCGCGCCTTTGCGCCGGTCTATGAAGAGGCCAGCAACAAATACCCCGAGATTCGCTTCGGCAAAGTCGACACCGAAGCGGAGAAGGAACTCGCCGGTGCGGCAAACATTCGCTCCATTCCAACCCTGATGGCCTTCCGCGACGGAATCCTGGTGTTTGCTCAGCCGGGTGCGCTGCCCGCGCCAGCGCTGGAACAGGTCATCACTGCTGTGCAAGACCTCGACATGGAGGATGTGCGCAAGCAGCTTGCGGAGGCAGAAGCGAAGCAGGCCGAAGAAGCCTAGAGGCGCGAGCGGCCAAACAGGCGGCGGCGTACTTTCTCCACCAAACCCTTAGCGGGCGGTTCGTTGTACTGGTCAGCCATTTCCTGACCGGAGAGTTTTTGAATCGCCGCCATCACCTCATCGGTGGCGTGGCGTCTCGCGCCCCCCGACTCCGCGCGTCCGTGCTGAGAGAGGTCAAGCGGCTCACCGAAGCTCACCGAAATCTTCGTCAACCTGATTCCGTTCGATCCGGGGGGCTGAACCTTGTCGGTTCCCTTGAGACCCACCGGCACCACCGGAGCACCTGACTTCAGCGCCAACCACGCCACACCCGTTTTTCCCCGATACAAGCGACCATCGAGCGACCGGGTGCCCTCTGGATAGATCGCGAAAGCTTTCTCGTCTTCGAGCAGTTCCAAACCAGAGTTGAGCGCATCTTGCGCGGCCTGGCCCACGCCACGTTTCACGGGAATGGCGCCAATTGATTGAAAAAACCATCGGGAAAGTGCGCCTTTGACACCCTTACCGGTGAAATAAGAGTCTTTGGCGAGAAAAGAAACAGTCCGCGGGGCAAGCAGAGTGATCACGACACTGTCAATGAACGACAGATGATTGCTCGCAAGAATGACCGGCCCCTCCATGGGGACGTTCTTCTTACCGGTGACCTTCGCGCGGAAGAGAACCTTGACCAGCGGCGTGAGGGTCGCTCGCGACACCGCCTTCAACATGGTTACGCCTTTCCTGGAAGATTCTTCGCCGGCACCCCCACTGCTAATGCTCCGGCAGGGACATCGTTCACGACCACGGCCGCCGCAGCAACACGGGCGCCGTCTCCGACGGTTATCGAGCCTAGGACAATTGCCTCCGCTCCGATGGTCACACCATTTCCCACCGCCGGGTGTCGGCGACCTTCTGTGTGTTGTCGATCACCCGGCTTCTTCCCACCAAGCGTCACCCCGTGATAAATCAAGCAGTCGTCGCCGATGATCGCCGTCTCACCAATCACGACACCCATCCCGTGGTCAATCACTAACCTGCGGCCGAGGGTGGCACCAGGATGGATCTCAATGCCGGTCACTCGCCTCGAACGATAGGCGATTTGCCGAGCAAGAAGCTTCCACCCCGCACGCCACAGACGATTTGCGATCCGATGCCAGACCAAGGCCCGCACGCCGGGGGATGTCAGGAGTACTTCCAACGAATTGCGGGCAGCAGGGTCTCTCTCGAGGACGGCCTGAATGTCTTCGCCGAGGCGAGTGCGGGGGGTCATGAACTAGTCGCCAAGCCCCTCATAGAGAGGTGTGGAGAGGTAACGCTCGCCGTAGCTCGCAAGAATCACGACGATGGTGGCGCCGTCGAACTCGGGGCGCTTCGCCAACTCAACCGCGGCATGGGCGGTTGCCCCCGACGAAATTCCCCCCAAAATGCCCTCTTCCGCGCCGAGTCGACGAGCCATTGCAAAAGCCTGCTCGGCCGAGACATCGAGGATTTCATCGTAGATTTCTCGGTCCAACACCGGCGGAACAAAGTTCGCACCAATTCCCTGAATCTTGTGGGGCCCCGGGTCGCCGCCGTTGAGAATCGGAGATTCCAGCGGTTCGACACCCACGACCTTGATCGACGCCTTCTTCGCCTTCAGCGCCTGACCGGTACCCGTCAACGTGCCACCCGTACCCACCCCCGAGACGAACACATCGACATTGCCGTCGGTGTCGCGCCAGATTTCTTCGGCCGTGGTCTTACGGTGAATCTCCGGGTTTGCTTCGTTCTCAAACTGTCGAGCCAAGACGGCGCCGGGGGTTTCTTCGGCAATTTTTTCGGCCGCCGACACGGCTCCCTTCATGCCCTCAGGCCCCGGGGTCAAGACGAGTTGGACGCCATAAGCGCGGAGTAGCATTCGGCGCTCCATGCTCATGGTCTCTGGCATGGTGAGGATGGCTTTGTAGCCTCGCGCTGCTGCCACCATCGCGAGCGCGATACCGGTGTTACCACTGGTTGCTTCCACGATGGTTCCACCGGGTTGAAGCTCACCGGACGCTTCAGCCGCGTTCACGACAGAGATCGCGAGGCGGTCTTTCACGCTCGACGTAGGGTTATAAAACTCCAATTTGGCCAAGACGGTGGCTTGAGAATCGCCCACGACGCGGTTGAGTCGAACGAGCGGAGTTTGTCCAAATGCTTCGGTTATGTCGCCATAGACGGCAGCCACGATAGTCCCCTTCAATCCAGTGCGATGCTGAGCTCACTAGCGTACGGGGCTTTGGTGTGAGAAGTCGTAGTGTTACATCTATGCAGGTTCCTTCGTGCTGACCGTCACTCTCGGACTGCTCGGAGCACTTCTCTATGGCGCAGCCGACTTCGCCGGTGGCTTTGCGGCCAAACGACTTCACACCCTGGTGGTGACTGGTTTTGTCGCTGTCGTGGGGCTCGTGATCATGGGCGGCGTCTCGATGGCAATGTCTGATCAGTGGAGTGTCGAATCGGCCTTTTGGGGCGGCGTCTCGGGGGTCACGGGTCTCGCCGCAATCGGACTGCTCTACGCCTGCCTGGCGCGCGGACCGATGAGTATTCTCTCCCCGACCACCGCAGTACTTTCGGCACTGGTCCCGATGACGTGGGGTTTTGCCATTGGCGAAGAGCTTTCCTTATGGGCGTACCCCGCCCTCGCACTGGCTTTAGTTGCGGTCGTCCTCGTCGGAATTGTTCCCGACGAATCCGCAACACGACCGAGCGTCACGGCATTGTTGATGGCGATTGGTTCTGGGGTGCTGATCGGCGCCTTCTATATCTTTATTGACCTCGCCCCCGACGACTCAGGGATCACGTCGCTCGTGGCCAACCGACTCGGCCAAACGGCGTTGGTGCTCGCCATCCTGCTCGTTTTTATTCCCCTGCGGGGGGCTAAGTCGTTAGTCAAAGCGAATAGTGGTTCGCCGCTTCCGTGGTCTCGGCTCCTGTGGGTCATGGTCGCGGGGGGCGTGTTCGACGCCGTCGCCAATATCGCCGTTCTCTTTGGTTTGCGAGTAGGAGAAATTGCCGTGGTGTCGGTCCTCACTGCTCTCTACCCCGCAGGCACTATCGCCCTGGCGTCACTGCTACTTCGAGAAAGAATTCAAAAAGTGCAGTGGGCTGGATTAGTACTCGCATTAGTCGCTAGTGGGATGCTGGCGGTATGACGATGAGTCCTCGTCGCATCGGCCATATCGGATTGAGGCTACTGAGCCTCTACTTCGGTCTCTTCACCTTTGGGTGGGCCATGGCGATGATGGTTCGCGCGGGGGTGGGCTTGGACCCATGGACGGTTTTCGCTGAGGGCCTCTATGTCACCACGGGAATCGGGATGGGCTGGTGGGTCGTCATTATCGGCCTCGCGGTCCTGCTTCTGTGGATTCCGCTGGGCCAACGACCGGGTTTTGGAACCATCTTCAACGCCCTGCTCGTGGGCCCGTCGATGGAGGTGGGATTCCTCTTTATCGAGACGCCCGACTCACCGGTGCACCAATGGATTGTTTTTCTCACCGGGGTCTTGATGCTCGCCGTCGCGAGTGGCTTCTATATTGGCGCCCGATTTGGCCCTGGGCCCCGGGATGGCCTGATGACGGGGGCCAACAAAAAGTTCGGCTGGCCGATTTGGATTGTGCGCACCACCATCGAAGTGACCGTGCTCATCATCGGAGTCATCTTGGGTGGCACCTTTGGCTGGGGCACGATCGTGTTCGCCCTCGCCATAGGGCCACTGGTGCATCGCACGATTCCGGCGATGACTTTCGCTGTTTATTCCGAGAACGACAACGGCAAGTAGAGGTCTTGGCCGCGGTTATCGAGCGCCGTGTGGTCATTGCGGGTAAATATCCCGCAAGATTCCGTCGCGCAGTCGACAAATTCGTCGGCACTCTCGGGGACCAGTAGGTAGGCGCTAAAGGCACCCGCGTCAGCGTCGTCGTATCCACGAGCGCCAAAGAGCTTCCATGCCCAGTCGTCGTTGATCCAATTGGACGGCGCCCACTGCACATCACCCACCTGACCCGCGGCGTCCTCATCTAATTCGGGGACACCCCCCAAGCAGGGGCCGGGTTTGACGTCTACCTCATCAGGAATCTTGCACACCGCGACATAGATCCCCAGTGTCGCGTCGAAGCCAGAACCACTCACCACAATCTGGTCACCCGCGCTCACCTGAGAGAGATCCAATGCCGAACCATCAGTTGTCGCCGCACTGAGAGTGCGCGTGCGGCCATCATCGCCCGTGGCCTGAACGCTCAGCGGATACCCTTCGGCACGCTCTTGACCCGATGCCCCCGACTCGCCACCGGTGACAATCGATACGACGAGGTAAGCCGTGAACGCCAGAGTGAGTGCCACCAGGATTCCCACCACCCACAACACCACGCGCACGGGGCGAGGCCTCCGAGAGGACGAAGTAGCGGGCTGGCCGGTCATATCGCCCAGTGTATGGCGGCACGTTATAGCCTTCCGGTGTGTCCGCCCTCAGCATTCTTGCCGTCGCACTCGGCGGCGCATTAGGTGCTCTCTCCCGGACAGGCTTGAGTGAACTCTTCGGCGGTGACCTACTTGACGCCGCCACCCTCACGATCACACTTGTCATCAACATCATTGGAGCGCTGTTGCTCGCCCTCCTCCGCCGCCACTCTCATCGGCTCTCTCACGCTGATCTCGCGCAGGGAATCGGTGTGGGTTTTCTCGGCGCCTTCACCACCTGGTCGGCGGTGATGGCCACGACAGCTCTTGGGTACGGGGCGGGAGAGGCTCTGCTGGCCATCGGATACCTCATCGCCTCCATCGCCTTGGGAATTGTGGCGGCATGGTACGCCCGGGGAACTCTGGAGAGGGCAACGAAATGACCCCGGTAGTGAGCACACTTGTCATCGCCCTGCTGGGCGCCGTCGGGGCGCTCGTTCGCGCGGCGCTGTTGCAGTGGTTTGAGCGATCGTGTTGGCCGACCACCTACTCGACCGTCGTCGCCAACATTGTCGGATCACTCGGGGCGGGTCTCGTGATAGGAGCCGACTGGGGTGTGTGGTCGTGGTGGCTCGCAGCGGGGCTTTTTGGCGCCGTGACAACCTTCTCCACCGTCGCTGTCGATGTCGCAGAGAAGCTACGCGGAGAGCACAAGGGTGGCTGGGTCCTGCTGATGTGGCACGTACTCGGGGGGCTCATGGGATTTCTGATGGGCTACCAGATTGCCGCAGTAGTCTTTTAGGCCCCGGGCTCGCCGAGGCGGGCGTGCTACACTCGCGCCAAGCTTTTCGCCTCCTCTGAGGCGTTTCCCCCAGTAGTTTCGAGTGGCCTTTCGAGGAGTTGGCATGGGTCGCGGACGTCAGAAAGCCAAGCACACCAAGGTGGCTCGCGAGCTGAAGTACTTCAGCCCTGATACTGACCTCTCGCAGCTCGAGCGCGAACTCGCCAGCTCGAAGTCTTCAGATGAAGACCTCTACGTGGACCGCTGGGCCAGTGACGAAGACGACGAGGACTAGCTCCACTCGCCGCGGAGTTCAACGAAGCCGCCGCTGACACCTTTCGCCGCTTCGGCGCTCTGTCCCTCCTGTGCCTCTTGCACAATCCCGGCAACCCACGCCTGGTTCCCTGCGCGCTCAAAGGCTGCGGCCACCTTGGAACCACTACCCTCTGCGCACACAACGGCGAGGCCCATACCCAGGTTCCAGGTGTCTTCGACGTCGTTGAGGGTGAGGCCGCCCTGGTGAGCAAGCCAGGTAAACACCGGAGGGACCGGCCAGCTTCCCCGCTCGAGCGTGAGAGCAAGTCCTTGGGGCAAGACGCGCTGCAGGTTCTGAGCGATGCCACCACCGGTGATGTGGCTCGCCGAGTGGATCACACCGGGCAGCTCTGAGAGCACCGAAAGCATCGCCGGGGTGTAGACCAGGGTGGGCTCGAGCAACACCTCTCCCACGCTCTGAGCAATCCCCGGCACGGGGTCGTGAAGCGAAATTCCCGCTTGGGCAATGATGTGGCGGGCGAGGGAATAACCGTTGCTGTGAAGCCCGCTTGACGCAACCGCAACAACCTCGTCACCTGCTCTCACCCTCTCGGGCCCAAGAAGGTCGTCCTTTTCGACGACTCCGGTCACCGCGGCGGCGACGTCGTACTCGTCTTCACCCAATAGGCCCGGATGCTCGGCCGTTTCGCCACCCACAACGGCCACGTTGCTCGCCTCACACGCGCGAGCAATACCAGACACGATGGCGGCGATGCGCTCGGGGTGGACTTTACCCACCGCGATGTAATCAGTAAGAAACAGAGGTGTCGCTCCGACGACCACAATGTCGTCAATCACCATGGCAACGAGGTCTTGGCCGATGGTGTCGTGTTTGTCGAGGGCTTGGGCGATGGCGACCTTGGTGCCGACCCCGTCGGTGGAGGTCGCGAGCACCGGGTGGCGATATCCCGTCAGCGCTTGCGCGTCAAAGAGTCCCGCGAAGCCACCCACACCACCAATAACGCGACCTTTGTGGGTGTTGAGGACGTCTTGCCGCATCAATTCGATGGCCAAATCGCCCGCTTTAGTGTCCACGCCCGCCTTCTGATAAGCGGTCTGATCGGTCACGTCACCAGCCTAGTCGAGGCAGGAAAAACCAGTCCTCACTGGAACTGTGGATAACTTTCTCGCGGGTGTTTCTTCTCTTCTTACTCTCATCACTGCGAATCTCAGTAAAGGAGCTCGGAGATGGTTTACACCCACCACATGCGAACCTCCGTGACGGTCGTGGCCGTCTCAGTGGTGGTGGGTGTAGCGACGACTGCTGCAGGGCCAGCTTTCGCCGATGACCTCGGCGAAGTGGCAACCTCCACCTTCTCCTACAGCAGCGTCGATACCACCTCCGGCATCATCGTGGGCGGGGTACCCCGGGTATTTGACCCCGCCCACGATGGCTGGCGGGCCGAGGCGTTTAGTGAATTCGTTCGTTTTGGACTCGAGCGCAAGATCGACACCGAGCTTGCTGAGCGCAATCAGTTTTCTGCATGGAACGAATCCGTCACCGTAGAGCAGGGAGCGACCACCAGCATGGTGCTCTCGAGCCAAATCATCACCGACTCTCTCACCCGCAACATCACCGAGTCGACAATCACTATGGCCGGCAACTCCATTCGTCACAGTGTGCAGCTCACCGAGATGTGGTCGGGGTCACTGCCACGAATGCGCTTCTACCTCTTCGCCACAATGGCCGCCGGCGCCCATGTCGAATATGAAGCTCTCATCCCCAGCGCTGTGCTTGCGACTGATTCGTCGGGCGAGCACCCCGCGGTTGTGATGCATCTTGAGGCCACCCACGGTGATGCGTTTTTTGCCTCACGCGATGACCACGAACAGCCGCTGAACAACGGAGATCCTCTGGCGACGGTGTACGTCGGAAACTTCTCTGGCACAGAAACCACCATCACCCTTCACACCTTCCTCATTGACAGCGACCCTTGTGCGAACGCCGCCGTGCGCGAGTACGCCCTCGCGATTGCCCAGGCACCTGCCTCCTACTTCGGCAAAGCTCTCGACACTCCCTCCTCCTGCCTCTCCGCCAACACGTGGGAGATTGTCTCGTCATCCGACGAGCCACAAGCTCTGACCATCAACGTGGACGAACGAGTGATTACTCCCGACGGGTCGCTACGGCGCTTCAGCCTTGGCGGGCTACCAGCGTTTGTCTCCAGCACGATCGATGAGGCCTCCTCACCGGCCACCATCGCGATGGATTACGCATCGGAAGCGATAGTTGGTGAGTATCCCGTGACTCTCAGCAGCTGGCTCGACACCACCCACGGTGGAGTCACCACACGATCACAGCCCATGACTCAGCTGCTCACTCTGACCATTCGTGAACCCGAGCCCGAGCCCGAGCCGGCGCCTGAGCCACTACCCGAAATCGTTGAGGAAGAAACCATCGAGGCCCCCGTCATCGCGGTGTCCACTGAGGAGGCGCCACAGCGGAATCGCAAAAAGAAAGACATTGTCGCGGTAGAGCTCAGCCCCACTCCGGCGCCTCCCGCGGTGGCTCCGCTTCCCATCGTCGAAGAACCAAAAACCGTCGAGGTTCTGGAGGAGCCTGATTTCCAACTTCAAGAATCTGCCCCAGCCACCCCGCTGCCCGTGGAGCCGCCACGGACGCAGGAAGCGGTGGCCGAGGACCTTGCGAAACCGACCACGAACATTTGGTCAACGTGGTGGCTCTGGGTTCTCGGCGGTCTCTCGCTCCTGTGGTGGGCGTGGCTGGGGTGGTCTGCACGGAAAAATCCTGCCGAGCAGGGGATGTGACAGACTTAGCCCGTAGCGCTCACCGCCGATAGGCGATGTCGAAGGGGAGTACCGCCGGGTCATGTGTGGCATCGTGGGCATCGTCTCCTCCAGCCCCGTCAATCAACAGATTTATGACGCCTTGGGGTTGTTACAACACCGCGGTCAAGACTCCACCGGTATCGCCACTCTGGATGGGACAAGCTTCCACATTCACAAAGCCAAGGGCCAAGTCCGTGAGGCCTACCGCACCCGTGACATGCGGGGCCTCTTGGGAAACACCGGCTTGGGTCACGTGCGATATGCCACCGCGGGCAAAGCCAAGCGTGAAGAAGAAGCTCAACCTTTCTATGTGAACTCCCCCTATGGGATCGTCTTGGTGCACAACGGAAACCTCACCAATACCCGGGAACTCACCGCCCAGCTCGCGGAATCTGACCGGCGACACCTCAACACCTCTTCCGACACCGAACTGTTGGTGAACGTGTTGGCCAGTGAATTGCAGCACACCGGCCAAGGCCGCCCGTTCCACCCCGACCTTCTCTTCGATGCGATTGCCAACATGCACGAGAGAGTCGAGGGCTCCTATGCCGCGGTCGCTCTCATTGGCGGTCAGGGCCTAGTGGCTTTCCGCGACCCCTACGGCATCAGGCCTCTGGTCCTCGGTCGTCGTCAGGCAGGGCTGGTCGGGGACGAGTGGGTTGTCGCCAGCGAATCGCTGGTGCTGGAATCCGGTGAATACGAGATTGTGCGCGACATTGCCCCCGGTGAGGCCGTATTCATTGCCACGGATGGCACCATCAGCGAGCGCCAGTGTGCAAAAAACCCGCAGCTCTTCCCCTGCTCCTTCGAATACGTCTACTTGGCGAGGCCCGACTCCACGCTCAACGGAATTTCTGTCTACGAAGCCCGGCTGCGCCTAGGTGACCGCCTCGCGGCCACGATTGCGAAGCACGCCCCCGTCGACGACATTGACGTCGTGATGCCGATTCCTGACTCTGCCCGACCCGCCGCCATGCAGGTGGCACGACGCCTCGGCATTGAGTACCGGGAGGGGTTCTACAAGAACAAATACGTCGGGCGCACCTTCATCATGCCCGGCCAGGCGCAGCGTAAAAAGAGCGTGCGGCAGAAGCTCAACGCCATGTCTCAAGAGTTCCAGGGCAAAAACATTCTGATTGTCGATGATTCGATCGTTCGAGGCACCACCTCTCGAGAAATCATCGAAATGGCTCGTCAGGCGGGAGCGAAGACCGTGACCTTCACCTCCGCGGCTCCCCCCGTGCGCTACCCCCACGTGTACGGCATCAACATGCCCAACCAGCATGAGCTGGTGGCAGCGGGAAAGACGATTCCCGAAATCAACCAAGAAATTGGTGCGGACTATCTAATCTACCAAGAAGTTGAGGACATGAAAGAGGCCATCTTGGAGGGCTCTGACATCACCGACCTCGACATGAGCTGTTTCACCGGCGAGTACTGCACCGGGACGGTCACCCCCGAATACCTGAGCTGGCTGGAGCTCAATCAGTCGAGCTAGTTGCGCTCGCGCTCAATCCGTACCTCTCGCTGGCGACGGCGAGAGCGCCAATCCAAAATCAACCACCACACGATTCCCAAGGCCAATCCCGCCGTCACACCGAAGATGGCGAAGTAGCCAGAGAGTGCGGCAAACCCAATCGATGGATCAGAAGGAAACAGCGACGTCGCAATCAGGGTCAACACGAAGCCCAATCCCGCGCCCAACACGACAAAGGGAGCGAGCTTGGGCGCACGCCTGAGCTGGGCCTGCTCTCCGCTGTCCTTCTCTGTCACGGCGTCAGCTTAGAGGCCACAACGGCAGAAAGCCTTGGAGGTCGGTCCGAAGCCCGGAGAGCTGAATGGTTCCCTCGGCGACCGCCTCTGCAAACGATTTCTGGCCGATGATGACCTCCAGCCAGGTTTCTGGCTCCGCTTCCACAACAGCCGGTGGCGTCCCGCGGGTGTGATTGGGCCCTTCCACGACCTGCGCTGCGCCATAGGGGGGAATCCGCACCTCGACGCTTCTACCCGGAGCCTTCTCTCTCAGCAGCTGAAGACTAAACCGCACCGCCAGGGCGAGGTCGTCGCGGTCGGTCAGTACGCCGCTTCGGTCACTGAGCCAACGGCTGAGCACCCGCTCGCCGTCTGCCTGGGGGATGGTGCGAATTGCCACCCTCACACGCTAACAAGCTGGTGTGTATGGTGGCCTGGTGAAGATATTGGTGCTCGGTTCGGGCGCGAGAGAACACGCCATCGTGATGGCGTTAGCCCGCGAAGGAGGCCACGAACTCTTCGCCGCTCCCGGCAACGCCGGCACGGCCATGCTCGCTGAAAATGTCGCTCTCGACCCGACCAACCCCAGCGTTGTGGCCCAGATTGCGAAAGACCTCGAGGCCGATCTTGTGGTCGTCGGACCGGAAGCCCCGCTGGTGGCGGGGGTCGCCGACAAGCTGCGCAAAGAAGGCGTCCCCGTGTTCGGGCCTGACCGTAAAGCGGCAGCCATTGAGGGATCTAAGTCGTTTGCCAAAGAAGTCATGGCCTCAGCAGTTGTTCCCACCGCTCGTAGCGTCACCGTCTCCACCGTCGAGGACCTCCATTCCGCATTAGATGAACTGGGCGCACCCCACGTGGTCAAAGCCGACGGTTTGGCTGCGGGCAAAGGTGTGATCGTGACCGAGAATCGTCAGGCCGCGGTGGACCATGCGAGCTACTACCTTCAAGACAGCACCGTGGTCGTCGAGGAATTTCTCGCGGGCGAAGAAGTGTCGCTGTTTTTCCTCTCTGATGGAACCCACGTCATGCCGCTCGCTCCCGCTCAAGATTACAAGCGAGCGTTTGATGGCGACCAAGGTCCCAACACAGGCGGCATGGGCGCATATAGTCCACTCACCTGGTTACCCGACGACTTTGTCGAATCAGTCACCGAGACGGTGGCCCTCCCCACCATCCGAGAAATGGAAAAGCGCGGCGTTCCGTTCATCGGTTTGCTCTACTGTGGCTTGATTGTGACCGATGGCGGCGTGAAGGTCATCGAGTTCAACGCCCGGTTTGGTGACCCAGAAACTCAGGTCGTGCTTTCTCGCTTAGAAAGCCCCCTTTCACAACTCGTGCTCCACGCCGCCAGCGGGACTCTGAACGAAGCCCCGCCTGCGGTCTTCTCTGACGACGACGTCATCACCGTGGTTTTGGCGAGCGAAGGCTACCCAGAGAAACCCGTTACCGGTAGAGAGATTTCAGGCCTCGACCTCGCCCTCGAAATACCCGAGGTCACCATTGCCCATGCCGCCACCTCAGACACCGATGAAGGTCTCATCGCGACGGGCGGACGAGTCCTCAGCGTGATCGCGCACGGGTCGAGCTTTACAGAAGCACGAGAGCGGGCGTACACCGCTCTTTCTGCCATCTCCCTCGAGGGCAGCCACTACCGAACAGACATTGCGGCAAAGGTGAGTGATGACCGCTCTGCCTGAGTGGACCCTCGCCTACCAAGGCAAAGTGCGAGACGTATATATTCCTCAGGGCGCATCTAGCCTGGACGATGCCTCGCAGCTGTTGATTGTCGCGACTGACCGTGTGAGCGCGTTCGACGTCATATTGAGCCCCGATATCCCCGGCAAAGGGCAGGTCCTCACCGAAATCAGCGGCTGGTGGATGGAACAGCTCGCCCATATTCCCAATCATTTACTGGGCTCTGCGCCGCCTGAGGAAGTAAAGAACCGCGCGGTAATTGCCCACTCTTTATCTATGCTTCCAGTGGAATGTGTTGTCCGTGGCTACCTCGTGGGGTCCGGTTGGAAGGAATATCAGGCATCCCGCAGCGTATGCGGGATTCCCCTTCCCGAGGGCTTGCACGAAGGTGACCCGCTCCCTGAGCCGCTCTTTACCCCCGCGACCAAAGCCGCCGTGGGTGAGCACGACGAGAACGTCTCCTTCGACGAGGTGGTCCGGCTCCTCGGGCAAGAGCAGGCGGAGCAATTGAAGGCGTGGTCAATTGATATTTACAAGCGGGCTGCTGCCATCGCCAAGGAGCGTGGACTCATCCTCGCCGACACCAAGTTCGAATTTGGACACGATCGTGAGAGTGGGGTGCTTCGTCTCGGTGACGAAGCGCTCACTCCCGATAGCTCCCGCTATTGGGACGCAGAGGCCTATGCCCGGGGAGGGCCCAACCGACTGGACTCGTTTGACAAGCAAATCATCCGTAATTGGCTCTCCGACCACTGGGACAAAACCGGCACTCCTCCCGAGCTACCTGAGGAGATTGTGAGCAAGACGTCCGAGCGATATCGCGAACTCCAAACCCGGCTTATGGGAACCCGATGACGCTCTCGTTAGACCACGGCCCGCACTACCCCGGCCTTCGACCTGCGCATTTGCTCGCGAGACCGCTGGGCTATGTCCTTTCTCCTCTCCTCGTCACGCAGGGTCGGCTCGTGCGAAGAGACCGCCCGCGTATGCCCAACGCTCCCATGCCCTGGTCTGGAACAATCAGTGGACCTAAGCCCTTGCGTGTGTTGGGCCTCGGAGATTCCACTATTGCGGGAGTGGGCGTCGACAATCCGATGCTGGGACTCACCGCTCAACTCGCACGCGCTCTCTATAAAGAGCTCGGCAGGGGAATTTCCTGGGACAGTGCCGGAGAACGGGGAATCACCACTGGCCAGTTACTCGAGCGCTACCTTCCGGCCGCTCTCAACGAGGCGGAGCACGTGGACGTCGCCATGGTGTCCATCGGAGCGAACGACGCGAAGAATCTTCAGCCCCGACGCCCGGCAATTCGAAACCTCTCCGCCATCGTGGAGACCATCCATGAGCGCTTCCCCACTGCACTCATCATGGTGTCGTCGCTGCCGGCCTTTGGAAAGTTTGAATCTCTCCCCGAGCCCTTGCGCACCGTCATGGCGAACCATGCCAAAGGCATTGAAGTCGGAATGCGCAGATTTGTGGAAGCTCGCCCCTACGCCCTGATGTCGCCTCCGCCCGGCGATTACCCACCAACTTTCTTCGCCGAAGACGGTTTTCATCCCGGCGCCGAGGGCTACCGGGTCTGGGCGTCGTTTGCCGTGGCGGATGCGGTGGGTCGAGGCGCCCTCGACCACCTTCGCTCCCGATAGAATCAAAGCTGGATTTCAGCTTCAACGCGTCAGGGGACATCAGGTGGCGACCATCGTTATTGAGGTCATGCCCAAGCGAGAACTTCTCGATCCGGCAGGTAAAGCAGTTCACCGTTCACTTCTGCGAGGCGGTAACGACTCGTTTAGTGACGTGCGCATCGGCAAGCGTTTCGAACTGCTCGTCGATGGCGAGGTGACGGAGAGCCACTTGGAGAAAGCTCGCACCATCGCAGAAGAACTACTCTCCAACGGAGTAATCGAGGATGTCGTCGACATCCGGGTGGAGGACAAGAACTAATGCGGGTTGGTGTTGTCACCTTCCCTGGTTCCCTCGATGACCGCGACGCACTCCGCGCGGTTCGCCTCGCCGGGCACACCCCCGTTGCGCTGTGGCACGGAGAACACGACCTACACAACGTCGATGCGCTAGTACTCCCCGGAGGCTTCAGCTACGGCGATTACCTCCGATGTGGCGCGATTGCTGCCCGCTCGCCGATCATGGTCGACATTGTCGAGGCCATCGGCAAAGGCCTGCCCGTCTTGGGCATTTGTAATGGCTTCCAAATCTTGATGGAGGCGGGAGTGCTGCCAGGAGGTCTGATTGGTAACGACCACGGCCAGTTCATCTGTCGCGACCAAGAACTCGTCGTCGAGAACACGGACACCCGATGGACCGCAGGTTTTCAGCAGCAACAACACATCGTGATTCCGCTCAAAAACGGAGAGGGTGGCTACATCGCCGATCAGGAAACGCTCAAGAGAGTGGAAGGCGAAGGCCTGGTGGTCTTCCGCTACGTCGGCGTCAACCCCAACGGCTCCCTGCACGACATCGCGGGACTGCGAAACGAAGCGGGCACCGTCGTCGGTCTGATGCCCCATCCGGAGCACGCCGTCGAAGAAGGGTTCGGCCCCGACACAGACCAGGCAATGCGAAACGGCACCGACGGCCTCACGTTCTTCACATCCCTCGCCCTCGAGGCGGTGCTCCGATGAGGGCGAGCCCCAAGAATCTCTACGGATTCGTCTCCGTGGCAGAAACCATCACCTGGACGGCACTGATTGCCGCCATGGTGCTGCGCTATGGATTAGGACAAGATCCTTCGTGGTTTTTTCTCGCCGGCATGTCCCACGGTGTTGTATTTCTTGCCTACTGCACCGTCGCGGTACTCGTCGGCATGAATCAGCGCTGGGGCTTTGGCCGAACCCTTGCCGCTGTGGCCATCGCGATCCCGCCCTACGCCACCATTCCGTTTGACCGCGCGGTAGTGAAACGGGGGCTTCTTGAAGGCGAGTGGCGGACCGACGCCAGTGGAGACCCGCGAGATGCCAAGTTCCCCGACCCGCTCTTTCGGTGGTTCATTGCTCGCCCCACCACTCTGATCATCAGCATCGTTCTCTTTCTGGGGCTGCTCCTCACTGTGCTGTTGGCCCTTGGATCACCGCGCGAATGGGGAAGTGCATGAGCGCCGAAAAACGTCAGATTGATTCGGTCGAACACGCCGCCGAGACACCTGAGCTAAACCTGCCCTATCGGGAACTGGGAGTCACCGACGACGAATACCAGCAAATCGTTTCACTGCTGGGGCGCAGGCCCACCTCTGGTGAGCTCGCGATGTACTCGGTGATGTGGAGTGAGCACTGCTCCTATAAGTCCTCGAAAGTCCACCTGAAGCAATTCGGTCAGAAAATGACTGATTCGATGCGCAAGAACTTGATGGTCGGAATGGGCCAGAACGCCGGCGTGGTCGATGTCGGTGAAGGCTGGGCGGTCACCTTCAAAATCGAAAGCCACAATCACCCCAGCTACATCGAACCCTTCCAGGGCGCGGCGACTGGTGTAGGAGGAATTGTCCGCGACATCATCTCGATGGGTGCCCGGCCCATCGGGGTAATGGATGCTTTGCGATTTGGGGCGATTGATCACCCCGACACCGCCCGAGTGGTCCCCGGAGTGGTCTCGGGCATCAGCTTCTACGGAAACTGCCTGGGCCTTCCCAACATTGGCGGTGAAACCTGGTTTGACCCCAGCTATCAGCGCAACCCCCTCGTCAATGCACTCGCCGTAGGAGTCATGCGCCACGAAGACATTCACCTCGCGAATGCGACCGGTAAAGGTAACAAGGTGGTGCTCTTTGGTGCCCGCACCGGCGGTGACGGCATCGGAGGCGCGTCCATTCTCGCGAGTGAAACCTTTGGCGACGACGGTCGCCCCGCTAAGCGTCCGGCCGTGCAAGTGGGTGACCCCTTTGCCGAAAAGGTCCTCATCGAATGCTGTATGGAATTATTCGAGAAGGAACTTGTCGAAGCCATTCAAGACCTAGGCGCCGCGGGCATTAGTTGTGCGACCAGCGAACTGGCTGCGAACGGTGACGCAGGCATGGCGGTGGAGCTCGACCGTGTGCTGCTTCGAGATGACACCCTCACCGCCGAAGAAATTCTCATGTCAGAAAGCCAAGAGCGGATGATGGCCATTGTTCGGCCAGGCCTGCTCGATGCCTTCCTCGCCGTCACCGCTAAGTGGGAAGTCGACTCCAGTGTCTTGGGTGAAGTGACCGACGATGGTCGCCTGGTCATCACCTGGCACGGCGAAACTATTGTCGACGTGGACCCGAAGACGGTAGCGATTGATTCCCCGGTGTACAACCGCCCCATGACGCGGCCCGAGTGGCTCGACCGGCTTCAAGCAGACACCATCCATGGTGCCGAGCGAGACAACTCGGACGCAGGAGTGATGGATCAGATTCGCCAGGTTCTGAACCACCCCAATTTGCAGGCGGCCACATGGATCACGAACCAATACGACCACTACGTTCTGGGCAATACCGCCATGGCGACTCCTGACGACGCGGGAATGCTGCGAGTCGACGAAGAATCGGGCTTGGGTGTTGCCCTCGCCACCGATGCCAACGGACGATACGGCCAGTTGGATCCTCGGGCGGGGGCAGCACTGTCGCTGGCGGAGGCGTATCGCAACGTGGCCTCAACAGGTGCCACCCCGGTGGCGGTGAGTGACTGTTTGAACTACGGCAGCCCCGAAAACCCCGAAGTCATGTGGCAATTTGCCCAAGCTGTCAGTGGATTAGCCGATGCCTGCGTCGAATTAGACGTGCCGGTCACGGGTGGCAACGTGAGTTTGTATAACCAGACGGGTGACACCCCCATTCACCCCACCCCAGTCGTGGCGGTCATGGGCGTGATTGACGATGTGGCACGGCGCTTGCCTTCAGGGTGGCAGGACGACGGAGAAAACATCTACCTGCTCGGAGCCACCTCCCTCGAGCTTGATGGGTCGATCTGGGCAGACGCTATTCACTCCCATCTGGGCGGGCTTCCCCCACACGTGAACTTCGACAACGAGAAAGCCCTGGCGGGACTTCTCTCAAGCGCCGCCCATCAGGGCTTGGTCACCTCGGCACACGACCTATCGACCGGCGGCCTGATCCAGTCGCTCACCGAAGCGTGCTTGCGACGAAGGGTAGGAGCTCGCGTGTGGCTGGGTGAGGTACAGGAGCGGGATGGCATCGATATGGTCACTGCCCTGTTCTCTGAATCTCAAGCTCGAGCAATCGTGTCGGTCGCTCGAGAAGACGACGTCAAATTCCAAGGCCTGTGCAAGGGCCGCGGTGTTCCCGTTCTACGGATTGGTGTCACTGATGCCGCCCAGGACGCTTTGGAGATCGCCGACGTCGGAACTTTCACCCTCGATGAGCTGCACTCACTGCACGAATCAAGACTCCCCGACGCCTTCGGACCGCTCGTCGGCGGTCGGGTCTAGCCTGTATCGGATGATCGAACAAGAGCGCTTCCTCGTCCCCTCCCGCGAGAGGGAGAAGTGGCTCGAAGTGCGCCAAACAGGTGTCACGGCGACCGCGGTCGCCAAGGCAGTGACGCCGGACGGGTTTCGAGAGGTCATCGACCAGATTCGGCGTCCGCGAGAAATTCCCGACAACGACTACATGCGTTTCGGTCGGGAACAAGAGGGCCCGATCATCGAAAAACTCCAAACCGTGGTGGATATTGAACCCAACGATTGGTTGATTGCGAAAGATTCATCCGACAAAAAGTGGATGATGGCCACCCCTGATGGGCTCTCCGCTGACCACCGGGTCATTGCCGAAGTAAAAACGACCGGTCGTGATTGGGGTCGTTGGGCTCAAGTGCCCGGGAATTATCACCGCCAGGTGCAATGGCAACTCTTTGTGACCGGTGCGGAGGGGTGTGTGTTTGCCTGGATGCTCCGGGTGAACAAAGGTGGCGAGATGGTGCCCGGATGGCCCGGCCCCAAATATGTCGAAGTCGAGAGAGACGAGGCTCTGATGGAGCGGCTGGAAGAAACCGCCCACAAGCTTTATGCCGAACTACTCGCTATCCGAGGCTAATTGTTCGTGGTGTTGAATCACCTCGGCGAGGATGAATTCAAGGAACTTCTCCGCAAAACCCGGATCCAAATCCGCGTCAGCAGCTAACTCCCGCAACCGAGCAATCTGCGCGGCTTCGCGGGCAGGGTCAGACGGGGGCATCATCGCCCGAGCCTTCAAGCGACCCACGCGCTTGGTGTTCTTAAACCGCTCGGCAAGCAGGTGAATCAGCGCGGCATCAATGTTGTCGATACTGGCGCGCAGTTCAGCAAGTTCCTGCTGAGCGTCCTCATCCATGCCAAAAGCCTAACGGCCTAGCCCAGCAGGTCGTGGCGAACAACAACCTCGTCGCGACCCGGACCCACACCAATGACCGAGATGCGCTGGTCAATCATCTGCTCGAGTGCCACCACGTAATCCTGGGCGGCCTGAGGAAGGTCACCGAACTCTCGTGCTCCTCGAATATCTTCCGACCAGCCGGGAAGGTTCTCATAAATCGGCTTTGCGTGGTGGAAGTCAGACTGCGACCAGGGAACTTCTTCCACCCGTTGACCCTCGACTTCGTAAGCGACGCAGACAGGAATCTGCTCGAGCCCAGTCAACACATCCAATTTGGTGAGCACGTAATCGGTGATGCCGTTCACCCGCGTGGCATAGCGGGCGATGGGGGCATCAAACCACCCCGTTCGGCGAGGGCGCCCGGTGGTGGTGCCAAACTCCGCGCCCCGCTCTCGCAACCACTCACCCCATTCGTCGTCCAACTCGGTGGGGAACGGACCTGACCCCACGCGGGTGGTGTAAGCCTTCACAATTCCGACAATGCGGTTGAGCCTCCACGGCGCGACCCCCGAACCAGTGGCCGCACCACCGGAGGTAGCGTTGGAGGAGGTGACAAACGGGTAGGTGCCGTGGTCAACATCCAGCATCGTCGCCTGGCCACCTTCAAACAGGACGGTTTCGTCGCGCTCGAGAGCCTGGTTGAGCAGCAGCGACGTATCGGCCACCATCGGCCGCACCAGGTCTTGGTATTTGAGCAGGTCTTCCACTACTTCGTCCGCCGAAATGGCTCGACGGTTGTAAACCTTCACGAGCAGGTGGTTCTTTTGCTCCAAAGCGCCTTCGACTTTTTGGCGCAAAATACCCTCGTCGAAGAGGTCCTGCATGCGAATACCGACGCGGTTGATCTTGTCGGCATAAGTCGGTCCAATTCCGCGTCCGGTAGTGCCAATCTGACGTTTACCCAAGAACCTCTCGGTCACCTTGTCCAAGGTGCGGTGGTACAGAGTGATGACGTGGGCGTGGGAGCTCACGAGAAGCTTTGAGACATCCAACCCGCGGGCGGTCAGTCCCTCGAGCTCTTCTGCGAGAACTTCGAGGTCAATCACGACACCATTGCCGATGACCGGAGTCACCCCTGGGGTGAGAATGCCGCTGGGGAGAAGGTGCAGGGCGTATTTTTCGTCATCGATCACGACCGTGTGACCGGCGTTGTTACCACCGTTGAATTTCACGACATAGTCAATGCGGCCCGCGAGAAGATCGGTGGCTTTACCTTTACCTTCATCGCCCCACTGGGCTCCCACAATCACAACCGCAGGCATAGAAAAAGTCCTTGAATTTGGCGGGAATTACCTAAAAAGTCTAGTCGTTTCCCGCAGGAGCCACCCCGAAGCGGTGTTGCATCACCCACTGGTGCATCACGATGGCTGCCGCGGCGGAAGCATTAATCGACCTCGTTGACCCAAATTGGGCGATATCCACCACCACATCGGCTACCGCGATGGCTTCGGGGCTCAAACCAGGGCCTTCTTGCCCGAAAAGCAGTACACAGCGCTCCGGGAGAGCCGTGGTTTCGATCGGCACTGAACCCTCGACGTTATCGACAGCAACAATGGGCACTCCCTCATCCTTCGCCCAGTGAACAAAACCCTCGACGGTGTCGTGGTGAATCACGTGCTGATACCGGTCGGTCACCATCGCGCCACGACGGTTCCACCGCCGCCGGCCGATGATGTGCACGGTGTCGGCGAGGAACGCATTGGCAGTTCGGACAATCGAGCCGATGTTGAGGTCGTGCTGCCAGTTCTCGATCGCGACATGGAAGGGATGCCGCTTTGTGTCCAAGTCGGCAACGATCGCTTCCATCGTCCAATAGCGATAGTGGTCAGCAACGTTCCGTGAGTCCCCGTGGGTCAGTAACTCCCGGTCATACTGCTCCCCCTTGGGCCACTCTCCCTGCCACGGTCCCACACCGTGGGTCGAACGTTCGGGGTGCTGAGCCGCATCGGGGGTGGATTCACTCACGGGCCCAGCCTAAACGTGCGGTTAATCTGGTGGAGTGCCCACCGCTTTTGATCTCGCCACGCCACACCAGGTGCTCCAAGGTGACAACCTGGAGGTGATGGGAGATTTACCCGATGGACTCTTCCGAGTCGTCTATCTCGACCCACCCTTCAACACTGGGAAAGATCAGGTGCGCACCACCACCACCACGAAAGCCGCGAGCGATGGCTCCCGGGGAGGCTTTGGCGGGAAGCGATACGAGGTGACCACCCACGCCACTCATTCTTATGCCGATTCTTTCGAGGACTACCGGGCATTCCTCGAACCTCGCCTTGCTGAGTGTTGGCGGGTTCTCGCTGATGACGGGACGCTCTATGTGCACGTGGACTGGCGGGAAGTCCACTACGTCAAGGTGTGGCTCGATGAAATGGTGGGTCGGAACAAGTTCTTGAACGAAATCATCTGGGCCTACGACTATGGCGGAAAGTCCAAGAAGCGCTGGCCCACGAAACACGACACGATTTTGGTCTACGTCAAAAACCCGTCTAATTATGTGTTCAACTCGGATGCGGTCGATCGCGAGCCCTACATGGCCCCGGGACTGGTCGACGAGGAAAAGCGCGAGCGCGGCAAGCTGCCCACTGATGTCTGGTGGCACACCATCGTGAGCCCCACGGGTAAAGAAAAAACAGGGTGGGCCACCCAAAAACCCCTGGGTGTGCTCCGGCGTATCATCCAAGCGTCAACGAACCGGGATGATTGGGTTCTCGACCCCTTCGCCGGAAGCGGCACCACCGGTGCCGCAGCAGGAGAGCTGGGTCGGCGCTTTGTGATGATTGACTCACACGACGAGGCCATTGCCCTGATGCGAGAGCGCTTGGGGCTCTAAAACTATTCGTTCACGAGCTTTGTGGTGAAGAGCTCTCCATCGAGCTGCCTCACAAAACACCCCACGAGGCGATCACCCCTGACCCAGGCTTCTTTACCGAGCGAGAAGCTCGATTCTGCCACCAGGTCGTCAAACAACTCGCCTTCGATGAGGTCGTCTTTGGACCACGAGGCGCAGTGTTCGGTGGCGAACTCTTCGACGGCAGCATCTCCTGGATAGCGAGCGTCCGCGTCATCACTCGCGAGCGTGGCTCGGACAAACTCTGCTTCATGCGGGGTCGTGCACTCGACGACGTCAAATTGCTCCGCAAAAGCGTCAGCAAACCACGCGATGCACTCTCCCCCTCGTAGCTCGCTCCATTGCCAGGTGCCCACAGGTCGTGGACCCAGGCTCAGGTTCGGCGTGGTGAATTCGATGACCTCGGGTTCTGCCATCACCACTGGTGATGGTGCGGGTTCTTCGCTCGTCACACTGCCAATGAGATAGCCGATGGCCGCTGCCGGCATCACACCGATCAGAGTGATGGCGAGCCAGCGTCGATTCACTCGAGTCCGAGGTCAGCAAGCCCCAGCGCCGCACGATACGGATAGCCGGCTTCTTCGATGACTTGCTTCGCTCCCGTGTCACGATCGACCACGACGGCAACAGCGACCACAATTCCGCCGGCTTTTTCCACTGCCTCAATGGCTTTCAAGGGTGACCCCCCGGTCGTGGACGTGTCTTCAACCACGATGACTTTCTTGCCGGACACGTCTGGGCCCTCGACCTGCTTACCCATCCCGTGACCCTTGGGCTCTTTACGCACTACAAAAGCGTCTAGCTCTCGCCCGGCCACCACGGCACGATGCATGATGGCCGACGCAATCGGATCGGCCCCCATCGTGAGCCCACCCACGACTTCCACCTCCGGGAATTCGGAGACCACCTCCAACATCACATCCCCGATGAGTGGGGCAACTCGGTGATCGAGGCTTACTTGACGCAGGTCAATATAAAAGGATGCCTTCTTGCCGCTGGTGAGGGTGAACTCTCCTCGCTGAACGGCGAGTTCGTTGATGTATTGGGCTAAACGGTCTTTGAGCTCACTCACCGCGCCAGTGTATCGAGTGGCTAGCGCTCGAGGGTGAGGTGCACGTCAACGCGGTGCTCAGAGGTCTTGGGCCCGTCATAAACCCCGCGGATGGGGGGAACGTCGGTGTAATCGCGACCACGGCCCACAATCACGTGCCGGTCTGAAATATCACGGTCATTGGTGGGGTCGTGTCCGACGAAGGATCCGGCAAACCACTCCACCCACGCGTGAGATTCGCCTCGCACCGTCTCTCCGACCACCGCATCCAGGCTGGGGTGGAGGTAGCCGGAGACATAGCGCGCGGGAATCCCCACCGAGCGAAGTGCACCCAAGACCAAGTGGGTGATGTCTTGGCACACACCCTTCTTTTCCTTCCACGCCTCTGCCGCAGTGGAGTGCACCTCGGTCACCCCAAATTGATAGGTCATCTTTGAGGTGATGTAGGCAGATATCGCTCGGGCGGCATCCGCCGGTGAGGAGTGCTTAGCGGCCTCTTTCTTGGCAAAGCTCGCCAAGTCTTTGGTTGGTTTTGTCAGTGGCGAGTTCACCAGGATTTCGGTGAGCCCCATCGACGTCGACGTCGCCTCGCGCAGCTCATCCCAGGTCAACACGGGTCCGGGCTCGGGTGCCGGAAAAATCTCCACCAGACTCTCCGCAACCACATTGAGGGAATCGTGGGGTTGAAGAATTTCAACCGACGTCACCCGAGTGCCCCAGTAGTCAATGAAGTTTTGTTGACTCGTGAGCGGAGTCACCATCGCGTGTTCGGTCAGGACAAACTGTCGATCCGACATCATCGGGCGCATGCGCAGTTCGTTGTAGGACGCTACGACTTCTGCCTCATAGCGAAAGGTCGTCTCGTGTCGAATGCGAAGCCTGCTCACATGTCCTCCCGAATCCAGGTCGGGGCACTGAGGACGGGGAAGTAGCGCTGGCGCAGGGTCTCCGAAATCTCCAACATGCGCTCTTGAATGCGCTCCATGTAACCGGGAAGACCGTGAAGGATTTGGTCGATGGGTTGGAATTCCAACTCGCCACGAATCTGGCCCAACTCCCGCAGCACCGTGTTGCTAATCACCGAGCGATCCAAGCTCGGCTCAATCTCATTCACACACTCCTCTGCCCGGATGACTTGAAAAATGATGCTTCGAGGGAAGAGTCGATCGAGCACGAGGAACTCTGCCGCATTCTTCGCACTCGGCATGCCTCGGTAGCGGCGCAAATAGGCCTCATAAGCACCGCAGGAGCGAAGGATTGTCGTCCACGATGGCCCTCCCTCATCCATCAATGCCCTGGTAGAGAGAAGTCGGGCGGTCATGTCAGCCCGTTCGATACTGCGGCCTAGGGTAAAGAAGTTCCACGACTCGTCACGAATCGCCACCGACTCCATCGTTCCCACCGCGAGCGCGGTGCGATCACGGACCCAGCTGAAGAAGCCGTGAACTTTTTCGGGGCTCACTTTGCGCGGCATTCGAGCGCGGTTGGTATTGAGCACTTCCCACATTTCACTGGATATGACCTCGCGTGCACGCCGAGCGTTTTCTCGGGCCTGATCGAGTGAGAAAGCGATGGAGGCGGGGTTTTCCCTCTGCACACCGAGCATGTCCAACAACTCGACCCTCGTCATGGTGATGTCATCGGGGGCACTGGACCCCATGACTCCGAGAAGGGCGCGGCAGGCAATGTCTTCTTCGACCCAGGGGTCTTCTAGCAACAGTTGTAGGTGCACGTCAAGGAGGCGAGCCGTGCCATCGGCTCTCTCCAAATAACGGCCGATCCAAAAAAGGCTCTCAGCGATACGACTTAGCACGGCGCACCCCCCTGCTCGCGGGATTGCTGTTGTTGCTGTTGTTGCTGCTCCCGCTGGGGCTCCGGGGCAGGGCCTAGCTCTTGACTGCGGCCTTTGTGCTCGCGTTTGAGGTCGTATTCCGCGAGTTGCTCATCGGTGATGATGGGAATGGCTTCCGTCGCGGTGACCTGCTCCAACACGATCCCTTGCACATCGTGTGAGTCTCGCTGGGAGCGTTGTGCTCCCAGCACCCAGGTGTCTTTTGACCCGCCACCCTGGGAGGAGTTCACCACAAGCTCCCCTTCGGGCAGCGCTACGCGGGTGAGCCCACCGGGCAGAACCCACACGTCTCTGCCGTCGTTCACTGCAAAGGGGCGCAAGTCGGCGTGACGAGGCTGGAGTCCCCCTTCGACGAGGGTGGGAATCGTGGAGAACGCGACGACAGGTTGGGCAATCCACCCGCGGGGGTCGGCGATGAGCTGTTTGCGTAGATCCGAGAGCTGACGAGGGGAAGCGTCGGGGCCCACGACGAGTCCCTTTCCACCGGAGCCATCAACGGGTTTCACCACTAGTTCGTCGAGACGGTCGAGCACTTCTTCCAACGCTTCGGGTTCTTCTAGCCGCCAGGTGTCCACGTTAGGAATGATGGGCTCTTCAGAGAGGTAGTAGCGGATGAGGTCGGGCACGTAGGTGTAGACGAGTTTGTCGTCGGCCACACCGTTGCCGACCGCGTTCGCAATACTGACATTGCCCAGGCGGGCAGCCAACATGACCCCCGGGGCCCCTAGGAGCGAGTCAACCCGGAACTCGAGGGGGTCGAGGAAGTCATCGTCTACGCGTCGATAAATGACGTCGACTCGGGTGGGACCACGGGTGGTCCTCATCCAGACGTGTCCGCCTTGGCAGTAAAGATCTCGCCCTTCCACCAACTCCACCCCCATCAGGCGCGCGAGGAGGGTGTGTTCGAAGTAGGCGGAGTTGTAGACACCGGGTGTGAGCACCACAATCGTGGGGTCATCCACTCCTTGAGGTGCTGCTTGACGCAGGGCGTTGAGCAGGCGGAAGGGATAGTCACCGACCGGCCACACCCGCATCGACACGAAGAGCTCCGGAAGGGTTTGGGCCATCACACGACGGTTAGAAATGACGTAGCTCACACCGCTCGGGACACGAACGTTGTCTTCGAGGACGCGCCACCCTCCCTGCTCGTCACGAATCAGGTCGATTCCGGCCACCTGAATGCGCACGTCATTGTGGGCAACGACACCCGCGGCTTGACGTAAGAAGTGGGCGGAGCTGGTGACGACCTGTGCGGGAATCACCCCGTCGCGCACGACCACGGCTTGACCATAGACGTCCGCCAGGAACGCTTCGAGTGCCTTCACCCTCTGCGCAATTCCCCTATCGAGGGTGAGCCACTCCTGCTCGTCAATCACCCGTGGGACCGCATCGAGCGGGAAAGGGCGCTCTTCCCCGGCAAAGTCAAAGGTGACGCCTTGAGCAAGGTAGGAGTCGGCGAGTGCTTCAGCGCGTCCCAACAATTCCTCGGTGGTCATTTGCGAGAGCACCTTGTGCAGTTCTACGTAGCTGGGTCGGACTGACTTCTTCGCATCAAACATCTCATCGACCGGGCCGCGAGCGGCGCCCGGAAATCGATATTCGTCGAAGAGGTCGACCATTCTCGAAGATTAGTCGAAGTCATGTTTCGGGGAGATAACGAAGAAGTTTTGGGTCGACTTCTAGGATGGGCCGGGTGAGAATCGCCACCTGGAACATCAACTCCATTCGAACCCGGGCTGATCGGGTCGTTGATTTCCTGGTCGATCACGACGTCGACGTGGTGTTGTTGCAGGAAACAAAGTGTCGCGATGACCAGTTTCCACTCGAAAAGTTTGACGCCATTGGATACGAGGTTTTTCATTGGGGCCTTAACCAGTGGAATGGTGTCGCCGTAATCTCTCGTCTTCCGCTATCAGACGGCAGTCAAGGCTTTGAAGGAATGCCGGGTTTCGACAAAAACGATGCAGACCCACGGCCCGAGGCCCGCGCTGTGGGTGTGAGTATCGGAGACGTGCGGTTATGGAGTGTGTATGTTCCCAACGGTCGTGGTCTGGACGACCCCCACATGGCCTACAAGCTTGACTGGTTAGACGCCTTCGGTCAGTACCTGACGCAGTGGTCAGGCTCACACCCCGACTCGTCGGTGGTGGTGGGTGGCGACTTCAACATCGCCCCGCTCCCACAGGATGTGGGAGACCCTTCTTTCATCGAGGGTGTCTCCACCCACGTGTCGAAGCCGGAGCGTGAGACGCTCGCTCGTTTCTTAGACACGGCAGGACTTGAGGACTTGGTGCGACCCACGCTCCCCGAGGGATATACCTACTGGGATTACACCCAAGGAAAGTTCCCGAAGAACCAGGGAATGCGCATCGATTTTCTTTTTGGCTCGCGTCACCTCCTCGACGAGGTGTCAGGGGCGTCAATTGAACGTGACCAGCGCACTGGCGAACAACCCAGCGACCACGTCCCCGTCGTTGTGGATTTAGTCGACGAGGTCGACGACTTCGATCAGCCTCTGGTCTTTTAGGCTGAAACGCTATTTATTAGCGTTTAGGGGCAAAAAGACGCGTGAATCATGCTCTAAACACCGGGAAACGGCGATATCTATCGTTTTACACTTTCGCTCAGAGGTCCTCTGAGGAAAGGTGACACACCATGAACGAGGCGACAACCCCCACCAAGGTGTCAGCCGAGCAGTTGATGAACTCCAGCACGTGGCGGGAGATCAAAGCGGCCGCACTCGCGATTAGGCCCCACCAGATTCAGGACGGAAGCATTCCCGACGCGTCGACCCACGGGGAGATGCGCGAACACGTTGACGCGCTCGCCTCGGGGCTTGATGCACTTGCCCCGCAACTTCCCCACGACAGTGACTATCTGCTGGCATGCGCCGCAGATTTTCGACGCTGGGCCCATGGCGGTTTCGGAGTCCCGGAATTCTACGGCTCGCTCGACGCGTTCCATCCCGCCGATTGGCGAGAGGACGGAGTCGCCCACGTCGTCGTGTTCCCGATGTACACCCAAAACGGTTCCAGCGAGCGCCTCGTCGAAGCCGTGGTCCTTGACCTCATCTGGCCCGAGCACATTTCGTCTATCGAAGCGCAGCGCTACACCAACCCCATGTTCCTGCCCGTGCGCTTCTACGACTTCACCCCCGGATACGACACCAACTCCGCGACGCTCTTTCCCGAATCAGTCGCGGTAAGCCCACGCATCCCCGAGGGAGCGCCGGAGGGCACATCGCCAGCGCTTCCCGAATTTACCTGGGGTGCGATTTTTGCCGACCGCGAAGCCGCCCGATTCCGCGCGGTAGTGAACGAAGCCGTGCGAATCACCCACCTCAGCCTCCCCGAGGATGCGCAGCGTCTGCTGGATGACCAGGCCGTGGCAGAGGAAACCCTTGTGCTGTGGGACCTAATCCACGACCGCACACATATGCGAGGCGACCTACCCTTCGACCCCTTCATGATCAAACAGCGCATGCCCTTCTTCCTTTATGGCCTCGAAGAGCTCCGGTGTGACCTCACGGCGTTCCGCGAATGTGTCGACCTGATGGCGGACGAGTCAGTCGATGAAGAAATCCGTGAACTCGCGAAACTCGTGCTTTACGCCGTGGTGTTTGACCGAATCTTCCGCTTCCCCCTCACTGGTTCGCGCGAGCGCAACTATGACGGTGTCGCCGGGCAACTGCTCTTCGCCTGGCTCCATCGCTCTCACGTTCTGCACTGGACCGACACCTCACTCGCCATTGATTGGGAGGAGCTTCCCGCAACAGTCGTGGCTCTCTCCGACGAAATCAACACGCTTTATTGGGAGAGTATCGACCGGCCCAAGACGGTGCACTGGTTGGCGGCGTATGACCTGGTGTCCTCCACCCTCGCTCCTCACCCGGCGTCTAAGTGGGCTGTGCGGGACTTCCCGTTGGAGGGAACTCCCGGTGAATACACTGACGCCGTTCTCGACGACGAATTCCCCCTCTCCATGTTCTACGAAGCGCTGGGGAAGAAAATGCGTCCCGCAATCGACGCCGCCATCGGCATCACCGGCCTGCGACAATAGCCTGATGGCGACGCAAGAAAGCTGGCGAGGGTTCGCAAGCGATAACTATGCGGGGGTCCACCCCGAGATTCTCGAGGCGCTCTCTCGGGTGAACGCAGGACACCAGATTGCCTACGGCGAAGACGAAGTGACGGCCCAGCTAGGTGAAGTCATTCGCGAACACTTCGGGTCACAAGCAGAGGTGTTCCCCGTCTTCAACGGCACCGGCGCTAACGTTGTGGCACTTACCTCCGCCATGCCCCGCTGGGGTGCGGTGATTGCGACATCGACCGCGCACATTCACACCGACGAGGGTGGGGCACCCGAACGAGTCAGTGGACTCAAGCTCTTCACGGTGCCACCGGTTGGCGGAAAGCTCACTCAGGAAGGTTTCCACCAAGAAGCGTTTGGTTGGGGCGATGAACACCGCGCACAACCCTTGGCTGTGTCGATTACTCAAAGTACTGAATTGGGTACGGTCTACACCCCTGAGGAAATCGGCGCCTTGGCCGACCTGGCTCACTCTCACAACATGGTGATGCACGTCGATGGGGCCCGGTTGTGGAACGCGGCGGCCTCACTGGGCTTGCCCTTCTCGGCTTTCACTACCGACGTCGGCGTCGACATCGTGAGCCTGGGCGCCACCAAGAACGGTGCCATGGGCGCTGAAGCCATCGTCGTCATCAACCCCGACAGAGTGGAGGGGATCCCCTACCTGCGCAAAATGAGCATGCAGTTGGCGAGCAAAATGCGCTTTGTCTCCGCACAGTTACTGGAGCTCTTCCGAGGCGATCTTGGTATCCGCTCCGCCACCCACGCGAACCGCATGGCGCGTCTGCTGAGGGACACCCTCGAGAGCTTCATCGCCTCAGGAGAAATTTCTGGGCTGTCGTTTAGTCAAGACACTCAAGCCAACGCTGTTTTTGCCCTGCTCGATAACGCCGCCGCCGACCGCATCCGCGAAAAGGTGCGCTTCTACGATTGGGACCGTGCGCGGGGTGAAGTGCGCTGGATGTGTGCGTTTGACACCACCGAGGACGATATCGACCAGTTCATCGAGATCATCCGCGCGGAGTTGTCCTAAAACAATCCCGGCGCGACCTCATCAAGGGGCTTGCGAGTGCGAGGTGCTGCTTCACGCTCGGCGAGGTTCTCTGGCAACACCGAAGGATCAGCGAGCTTTCCCACTGCCATCATGACGGAGGGCACAAATCGCGGCTCAAGACCCAAGGCCTCGTGCATCGCCTCGGCGTCGAACCCGCTCATTTGATGCACGTGCAAACCCAAGTGCGCTGCTTGGACGCTGAAATGCGCGGCAGCCTGACCCAAATCGTAGAGGCCGTGTCGAAGAGTCTTGCCCTCCTTGGTCTCGGTCGCAAAGACATTGACAATCAGCGCGGACACTTCAGACGTCCATACCTGGTTACCCGAGGCAAGAATCGAATGTACCGTGTGAAACAGTTCCGTTCCGCGCCGTGCGACGATGAAACGCCACGGCTGGGTGTTGGACGATGAGGGTGCCCACCGGGCTGCCTCCATCAAAGACCCCCACTGCTCATCAGTGATCTCAAAGGTGGCATCGAAGGCGCGGGGGCTCCAACGCTCTTGGAGCTCCACCATAATCGGGTAATTAGTCGTCGCGTTCTTGTTCACTCAGCGCGTCCTCCCAATTCGTATCAATCGTCAAATCTGCGTCAAAGGACTCAACGGATAAACCATCGCCTTCCGCATTCACATCGACCTTCACCGTATCGCCATCGTGGATAGCGCCAGCCAATAAAGCCGTGGCGAGACGGTCGTCAATTTCTTTCTGCATCAACCGCCGCAGTGGCCTGGCCCCGTAGGTGGGGTCATAACCGTGGTCGGATAGCCACGAGCGAGCACTCGGGGTGACGGCCAGTTCCAGTCGTCTCTCTGACAGTCGCTTCTGGAGTCGGTCAATCGTGATTTCCACAATCTGCGAGAGGTCTTCAGAGCTCAGGCTTCTGAACACGACAATGTCATCCAGTCGGTTCACAAACTCAGGCTTGAACGCTTTTCGCACCTCGTTGTTCACGGCCTCAACCTTGTCTGGCCAGCTCATATCGGAATCGACCAGATATCCCGAGCCCAGGTTGGAGGTCAGAATCAGGATGGTGTTTCTAAAGTCCACCGTCCGACCCTGTCCGTCAGTCAAGCGTCCGTCATCAAGAACCTGCAGAAGAAGGTCGAAGACTTCCGGGTGGGCCTTTTCGACCTCGTCCAACAAAATCACGGAGTAGGGCCGGCGCCGCACAGCTTCAGTCAGTTGTCCGCCCTGCTCGTATCCGACATAGCCCGGAGGGGCGCCGATCAAACGAGAGACGGCGAACTTTTCGCCGTATTCGCTCATGTCAATCCGCACGAGCGCTTTCTCATCGTCGAAGAGGTAGTCCGCGAGCGCTTTCGCAAGCTCCGTCTTCCCCACGCCGGTGGGGCCGAGGAACAGAAATGAGCCCGTGGGACGCCCCGGGTCAGCGAGTCCCGCGCGGGTGCGACGCACCGCCTCACTCACGGCGTTGACGGCATCTTTTTGACCCACGAGTCTCTTGGCTAGTTCTGCTTCGAGGTGGAGCAGCCGCTCGGTCTCTCCCTGGGTGAGCTTGTCGACAGGAATGCCCGTCCAGGCGGCGACTACCGCGGCGATATCGTCGTCGGTGACCTGATCGTTCACCATGCGCTCACCGGAGTGTTCGGCCTGTTCCGCCTGTTGGATTTGGGATTCGATTCCAGGAATGACTTCGTAGTTGAGCTTCGAGGCCTCCTGATAGTCACCCTCACGCATCGCGCGGTCGAGCTCGATACGGGCATCACTGAGCTTGGTTTTCAACTCACCCACGTCCTGCAGCGACGCCTTTTCTTGTGCCCAGCGCTCTTGCAACGCGCCAAGCTCTGCTTCTTTCTGAGACATGTCTTCGCGCAGCTTCGACAGTCGCTCTTTTGAGGCGTCGTCTTTTTCTTTCTTCAGGGCAAGCTCTTCAATCTTCATGCGGTCGACAACGCGTCGAAGCTCGTCGATTTCCACCGGAGACGATTCAATCTCCATCTTCAACCGGCTTGCCGCTTCGTCGATCAGGTCAATGGCCTTGTCGGGCAGCTGTCGGGAAGTGATGTAGCGGTGGGAGAGCGTCGCCGCAGCCACTAGGGCACTATCGGCAATCGTCACCTTGTGGTGTGCTTCGTAGCGCTCTTTCAACCCGCGAAGAATCGCCACGGTGTCTTCGACACTGGGTTCACCAACAAACACCTGCTGGAAGCGACGCTCTAGGGCGGCGTCTTTCTCAATGTATTCGCGGTATTCGTTGAGGGTGGTCGCACCAATCAGGCGCAACTCTCCTCGAGCGAGCATGGGCTTGAGCATGTTCGCCGCCGCAACCGAGCCTTCACCACCACCAGCACCCATAAGCGTGTGGAGCTCGTCGACGAAAGTAATGATTTGACCCTCGGCGTCGTTAATTTCTTTGAGCACCGCTTTGAGTCGCTCTTCGAATTCACCTCGGTATTTGGCACCCGCGACCAACGCCGCCATGTCGAGTGCAATCAGCTGCTTATCTTTGAGCGAGTCGGCGACGTCACCCGCGACGATGCGCTGGGCGAGTCCTTCGACCACGGCAGTCTTTCCCACGCCGGGCTCACCGATCAAGACTGGGTTGTTCTTGGTTCGACGGGTCAGCACTTGCGAGACTCGGCGAATTTCCGCGTCACGTCCGATGACGGGGTCGAGTTTTCCTTCGGCCGCAATCTTGGTCAGATTTTGGCCAAACTGCTCCAAGGCAGACTTCTGGTCACCCTGTTGCTCGTTCACGATCCTCTCTCCACTTCTTTCTTCTCTT
>Ga0181556_1000175_pt1 | contig 67621 bp, 57 predicted proteins | sample 011ome_14_FD_148651 | JGI IMG/M metagenome (GOLD analysis project Ga0181556, IMG submission 148651) | Coastal salt marsh microbial communities from the Groves Creek Marsh, Skidaway Island, Georgia - 011505AT metaG (spades assembly) | ecosystem: Environmental > Aquatic > Marine > Intertidal zone...
CTGCATGACCGATGTCGATGCGATGAAAATCTCTTTGTTGAGCGCTTACATCAAGCCAGATCCCGCAAAGCGGGAGGGCGAGTGTTAAAAGGTAGCGAGATGGTTTCATATCCAGGGCGCTCCATCCAGTAAGTCGGTAAATTGGATGCTGGTGCTTTTTGCACCTGTAGTCGGTTACTGCGAAATTGAATACAGGCCGTTCCACCACACAGAGCCTTTAAATGTGCGGACCGAGCGACCCGAGGCTCCAAAAAGCTCGCCCCCCCTAGCGGTCGCTGGCCCGTCACCGGTATTAACTCACTTTGTTCGGCATCTTCGGAATAAAAATCGCTCCAGACTTTGATTAGTCGATTCTTTATTCGCGCGAAAGCTTAAAAACATAAAGCTGCCCCCCTTCCGGTATGATTGAAGTATCTGCACCCGAAAAAGCTGATATACCGCCGAAATTTCCAGAGGCAATCGCAACATAACTTTCACCGTCTATCTCATAGGCTATTGGCTGACTTCTGATTCCCCCTCCTAAACGAGCTCTCCAAACCTCTTCTCCCGTTTCGGCATTGAGTGCAAAAGCGTGACCAGTTTGACTTCCAGAAAAAACTAACCCGCCTTCAGTGCTTAGAGTACCAGCGAGCATTGGCTCGGCATCATAATGACGCCACGCAACTTCGCCGGTTTGATAATTCATTGCAGTAATATGACCATAAGATGGAGTTTCACCAGATTCATCAGAGACCCCATCCACAGACACAGGTAATCCACCCATAAATAGTTGACCCTCTACATGCATGCTTATTCCTTTTTGCATGAGTTGGCAACTCTCAATCACAGGCAAGAATGCTAGATTCAATGAAGTATTAACCGATCCTGAAACAGACCCATTCATTCCTCCGAGTGCGCCAGGACAAACTCGCATAGTCGGCTCTTCAGAAGGCATAGCTTCCGGGTTAACTACGGGGCGCCCATTTTGTTCCATAGATTCAGCCCAATTAAGCTGCTCCATATAACTGGTTGCTCGTATGAACTCTCCGTTCTCGCGATTGATTGCGTAAAAGAACCCATTACGATTTGCCTGAACTAAAGCCTTTGTAACGCTCTCTCCTTGAATTAAATCAACCTGAAAAAGGTGAGTGTTACCGTCATAGTCCCATACATCATGAGGTGTAAATTGGTAGTACCATTTTCTTTCACCCGAATCCGGATCAATTGCTAAAACGCTATCTGAGAACAAATTATCTCCTAGCCTCGCATCTCCGTTCCAATCTGGGGAAGGATTTCCAGTAGTCCAATACAATAAATCAAGCTCGGAGTCGTATGCACCTATGGTCCATGCGGGTGCGCCTCCGGTTTCGAAAGAATTACCGGACCAACTTTCGTATCCAGGCTCGCCTTCGGCAGGGACGGTATAATGGCGCCAAACTCTCGCACCGGTTTCGATATCGTAAGCATCAAAGAAACCACGAATACCAAATTCACCTCCTCCTACACCTATCACTGCTAAGTTTTTTACAACAAGAGGTGCAGACGTTGCGCTAAAACCTTTGTAATATTCAATAATTTCACTTTCCCAAAGCTTTTCTCCTGTAAGACGATTAAACGCAAGAAGCTTGGCGTCCAGTGTAGCCATTAAAATAGTATCACCGTGAATTGAAGCACCTCGATTTGCGGGACCACAACAAAGCCTCAGATCCTGTGGGAGTGGGTGATCGTAACGCCAATATAGCTCTCCTGTTTTAGCATCTACTGCAAACAATCTATTGAAAGAAGAAGTTACGTACATGATGCCGTCATAAACGATAGGCGAAACAGCAAACTGACCTTGTGTACCTGTAGGCAAGCTCCATGCAAACTCTAAGTCTTTTACACTGTCAGGCGACAAGGCTTTGATAGGGCTATGACGATGGTTCGCGTAGTCTCCGCCATATTGAATCCAGCTATCAGAATAATTGCTTTGGCTTTCTGCTAGCATTTGACTTGTAATCGGCCCTTTTCCTTGGCCAATATCCCGACTATTAATCCAATGTGTAGTGAGAATTTCAATGGTTTCTCCTCCATCGAAATCATTTGATGCTGGCGGCTGATTTTCAACGATATCGGTTTCATTAGGACTACAGCTTGCCACGAGTCCAAGTGAAACAAGTATTACTGCTGCGTTTTTTATTAGACTCGATATCCTAATGTCTATCATAAGAATTTCTCCCCGGAGATATTTATCGAAAAGACTAAGCAAAAATTTATGTTACCCGCATATTTTTAACTGCAAGTTGATCTGTTAGATTTTAAGAATGCAATAATTTTCCAAAGGTCTTTTGTACCTTCTGGAAAGTTTTCACCAAACGCGATCATTCTCGTTCCTGATACGCCGCCCGTCACAACTGTATATATTTCTTCATCGCTTCCGCCATGTAGCCACTGACAATCAAACAGATATGGCGCATCAGATCTTTCCGGTGTCAGTTTATGACAATAACCCGCGCAGGTTCCTACAAACAATAAACGACCACGCTTCAGCGCCTCAGAATCATTGAGATACTCATCTGCGGGGCTTGAAGTGACCCCATCATTCTCGCAGGATAATAACGCGATACCCGCTAATATAATTATTAATTTTTTTTTCAATTTCATTAAAATTCCACTGTGTAAATCTAGCTCTAAGAAAATAATGGATAGCGTGAAAATTGGCCGCCTTATATTTAGTTTTTATTACTTAATAACTAACTATTCTAGAATAATACAAAATAGCGAATTAGAGAACCTAGAGCAAGACCATAGGCACTATCAGGGGCGGGGTCTAAGTCCATTTGACACGCAGGGTTACAATGGAGGCCTTATCACTCCACAGAGGGCCTGAATATGCAGATCAAGCGGTTACTAGACGATCGAGAGGTGTTTGCTGGTGATAGATTGTTCGATGCTCAAGGCCGCTCGTATTCGTTTGTAGAGCATTCTAATGGTGATCTAGTAGTCGCACTGGAAGACGGCCGCCCTACCAAGTTTAAGCCTGAACAGCTGAGTTGCTATGTTATGCGCGCAAACAGGACTGAGCGAGGGTTGGCTAAAGGGCTGCTTCGTGATTATTGGGAAGTTTAGACGCGTGAGTTAAGTGTTGCTGCAATTTTATTTGTCAGTATTTATGACGGTATTTATTTAGAAAATAATTATTAAAACTAATTAAAACAACTAGATATACTTATTATTCAATTCCCCCCGCCTCCAACAAATACAAGTCCAACGAAGTCTTCAAAGCTTTGTTAATCAGGGCATCTTAGCTCTTAATTCGACTTTTTCCTTCTAGGCTTGAACTCCCACCAAAATAACTAATTGCTAGATTTCATCCGCAGATCAAAGTTGTAGGACATGGAAACCCTTTCCCCTTCAATCTGATTCTGGGCCACACCATGCTCAAGCCAGGAGGGAAACAGGAAAGTCTTGCCCTCCTCCGGACGCAACGTCGTAACTAGGGCATTCTCCGGACGATTTTGTTTGAGCGGTGCTGGCACCATCCAGCGAGCGGTTCGAGGATCATTGAAATGTATGGTGGAGGTCCCAGCATCAGCCTTCAGGTAGATAACCCCGCTGATCTGGGAATAAGGATGGACATGGTCGTTATGCACACAGTCTTTGCCATTTATGTTGCAGAACAACTGGGTCATGATTAACTCGAAATGATCCAGATCCCAGAACTGTTTGGCGCCGAAATCATAGGCACATTCGAACAGGTAATCCACCATGTTCTTAAACACCGGGTCTGAGTAAAGCTGGTCCTGACTGTGATAGGAAGTATAGCCATGGGGATAGTGCTGTGCTGACCATTGTCGACCCGCTTCGTCTTCATCGCGAATCGCGTACACTCTCCGTAGTAGAGCATTTTTCTCCTGCTGGAAGCCGGGGTAGTCTGCCTCAAGCATAAATGTTGGGAACAACGCTCGCAGTGCTTTGTCATTTTGATCCTGATCCGCCATACAAACTCCCTTGTCTGTAACCATTGAGAAGTCTAAAACTTAGTAGCCTTTCAGATTAGTTGGCACTTGGGTATCGCTCCAGGCGTGTTACACAATCAGATGGAAGGCTGTCGAGAAAATTTTTCATATTCTCAGTAACGCCATTAAATGCAGGACGCCACTCACATTGAACATAAGTACCTTTGATCCTGCTAACTGTTTGCTCCCAAACATCTTGGGATATTAGTCCTAACTCGTGCTGCGCAAAAATACTTTGGTATTGGTTTACGTAGAAATTCCTAATCTGTATGAAAACCGACTGCTCGTCTGGATTAAGGGCATCGTAGTCTAAAGTGAAAATGTTCCGCCTGATAAGATCTCTTGCAACCTCGCCCTCCGTCATTAGAGCGATATGATAGTTGGAAATCATCGAATACCTATCTTGAATCTGAGCAGCCATTGCAATTGTGTGCGATTGCTTCATTTCGACGCCAACAAATATTAGTGATCCAATGATGCCCAGCACACCTAAAATATTCGCAACCTCTGATAACTTGAAACCTCCCAGCCGTCCTCTCTTGCTTGACATAATTCTCTCCTAACGCGTTTAACAATTTATAGAAAACTGAACTAAAGGGAAAATTACTCTGCAAAATCAGATGAGAAGAGATCAATGCGCCCGGTATCTAGCAATTTTTTTTCGAATATTCCTGTAAGAAAGAATTAAAATCTGACGTAACTCTTTGTATTATCCATGGCCTAGTTCGACAGTCATCATATAAAACAAGAGCTCGATTTCTTGTAAACTCAAAAGTGTCCTCAGGAATGAGACCTAAGCGATATTGATCGTAAGCATTAAGATAGCTAATTATCCTGACTCTTGTAATTGCAGACAAAACCTCACGTTCGTAATCATTAGACCAGTCTATTTCTGGAATTAGTCCCTTGTCTAAAAGTCTTAACGCAGTTTCGTTCCCCTCAAGAGCAGCTGAGTAAAATGACATAAGTGCATCATTTCTAGCTTGAAGCTGACTTGCAATTGCTATTGTTTGAGATTGTTGAATTTCAATACCTACGAATATCAGAGATCCAATAATGCCGAGCATACCCAGAATATTAGTAATATCGGATAAAGCAATCATCCTCATGGTTCTCTCCGCGTTTGACATAATCTATCTCTTGTATTTGCAGTATTTATACTGTGTCGTAGGCTCGATTTTAATAACCTGAATTTCCTTCTTTAAAAAATTTGCGTATAACTTAAACCTCAGTAAATTAACGATTGATAAAAAACTAGACTTTTAAAACGATTCAATTTTCTCGAGTAAGCTTGACAGATTGACCGGCTTTGTATCGAATTCATCGGCTCCGGCTTCCATCGCACGTATTTTGTCAGCCTCAAGAGCATGAGCAGTGAGGGCGATAATTGGTATTTTACTAAGTTCAGGATCCGCTTTTGCTTCGGTAGTAGCTGTCCAACCATCTTTAACTGGAAGACCCATATCCATCAGAACGACGTCCGGCGAATATTCTTTCATTTGCTTAAGACCCTCTTCTCCGTCTACGGCTATTTTAACATCATATCCTTTGCGTAGAAGTCGACGAGAGAGCATGTCTCGATTCATTTCGTTATCTTCAACTATTAAAATTTTCTTCATTCCAAAGCCTCATAAACAAATCAGGTGTAAAGTTGCTGTGACAATACGATCAACTTATCTTGCAAATTCAAATTCTTGAACGCTTCTTTTTCTGGATTTAATTCGACGATCGCATCCTCACCGTCACCAATCTGATAGCCAATGATTAATTCATTTTTCTCAAACGCTCTAGATTGTAACTCTGAATAGCAAATGTGAGTTCCCTCGATGGAGAAGTTATCTAATTGTCTAAAACCCATCTCTATTCCACCAGCACTTAATAGTTCGCTATAAATAGATTCCAAAAAAGGATTTCTTACGACCTGAAGTAACATAGAACTCACAAATTCTGTGCTAATTACAGAATCAATTATTGTTGAATTTTTAAGCACAGATCGTGTTTTCGAACTTAGTAACTCAACAACAATTGGGGGTAGGGTTCCGCCTTTTTTCACAACACCCTCTAGAATTAATAAAATTAAAGCGGTGCTGCTATCAGCGTCAACGTTTGCTTCCGATTCGTCTGCAAGAATGAGAATCGAGTCGTAAGAAAAAATATCAATTTCTTCGAGAGACCAACGTTGGGTTAAGTCGAATTCAAAAGGTTCCAGTGTCAAAGAATTGATGCTTGTTGGATTATTACTTGATATCCAATCTGTGAGGTTATCCACGACGGTTTCTGCTTTTCTGCAAGCGACCGTAATATTTATCATAGATGAACTATTGAGTGCTAACTCACTCACTATTGCAGGTAGATTTGGATTACTTGAGAAAATTATAACTTTATTAAGATTTGGCCTTTCCGATAACTCTGTTATACCAGATCGATTCTTGGCTTTTGCTTCTGTATTAACTATGACTCGCGAGCCGCGCCGGTTTATAACTACAAGCTGATCGTCCCCCGCTAAATCGTAATCAGGTTCCGGGTTTAACGCTGTAACTCTCTTTAAACTTCCGTCTTCAAGCTTTTTATCCCAGCTAACCCCGATGACTGTCGCATTTGAGACCATCAGACAAGCGTCGGCGAATAAAGCACCATCAATTTTTTCACATGGCACTAATTCAAAATCAAGTTCGTTTATCGAGAACAACTTCTTATATACACTAGCATAACCGGGATTTCTAGCGCACTGAACCATCGTTTTACTCACTAAAAGGCTTGTACACACCAAAGGGTGAGTCGAAGAAGCAATCTTGGCAATACCTAGCCTTTCGGCATCTACTATTTCAGCACTGATATTCGGCCCTTTTATATTTGGTTGCAGTCCCGCTATTCTCATTAAAGAGTTAATGGTATTCACATCACTGAATGAGTCCTCATGAGCAAGTCCTTCGGCGAGGATAATGACGTGAGCTGATTTTGAGACACCAATTCTATCTAGAACAGCATTAGAGGTCGCCTCTCCCTTTAGAATGAGTAGTTGCTGATTCCTCTTGCTTAATCCCTCTGACTTTAGTGATGTTTTAACTTCTTCTGGAGAACTCCTAGAGAGAATTACTACCCGTTGCGAATTCTTTAATGAAAAAAACTGTCGTAGCAGTGAAGGCCCTTTTCGATTCCAACCAAGGATAATGAGATGTCCCTCCTCCACAATATTCGAAGCGCCAAGCTTAGCTAACTCAAGTGCATTTTGAAGAGAATTTACGATTAGGCCGATTAACCCACCTGTGAGAACTAAACCGAAGATTGAATTGATTAATGCGAAAATAATGACTTCAAAAGGCGCACCATAGTTTTCAGAAAATGAACCAGGGTCTAAAACATGTTTAAGTGACCACCAAAAAGAATCAATTACCTTGCCGCCCAGAAGATTATCTATACCCTCGGCTCTTAATGCTTCTTCTGAAAACAATCCGGCGAAGTATGACAACATGCCAAAAGTTACAACGACGCTCATGACAAAGATTAACAGCAAATATGGGAATACCGCTCTAGTAGTGAGCGATAAAAATAAGAGATAACGAATTTTCCTAAGCATAAAAATTTTTAGCCCATAAGACTTCTGACCGTAGCTTCAAGGTCGCCCTGTGAATTTATGCTATTTTTATCTAGTATGCCTGAACATCTCTTTATGAGTTTTTGACGGACAACTTCGTCAAGTTGTAGCGAGGAATAAACTATAATTTCAGGCTCTTTTTGAATTTTAAAGTTGCCAGAATCAAGTTCTTTTAGAAATTCAAAGCCGTCCATAACCGGCATTTGCAAATCTAGGATTACTAGATCAAAACCAAGCTTCAATTTCTCGAGACCTTCCTTACCGTTGGATGCCAAATCTACTTTGAACCCAACACCCTTTAGGAGCCTGACTGCAAGATCTCGAGCGTCGGGATCATCGTCAATCACCAATGCATTCAAAGATTCGAAGTCTTCATTAAATATTGCTCGTATCTCTTTGAGAAGGACATCTTTATCAATTGGTTTTTGAACAAAGGCCTTTGCGCCAAATGATGTTGCCGTTAATTTCTCATCGATTGTGCTTATTACCACGACAGGGATAGATTCCAATCCATCTGTGGCATTAATCTCAAGAATAGTATTCCAGCCATCTTTGCCGGGCATTAATATGTCAACCAGAATTAAGTCGGGTTTATATTTTTTGGATTTGTCTATACCTTCAAATCCATTCCTGGCCGATAAAATTCTAAATCGTTGATCCGCGAGCTTTCGTTTGACTATTTCATGAATGTTTTCATCATCGTCAATTATAAGTATCAGAGGTTCATTTGAAGACTCTATGATTAACTGATCACTTTTTTGTTCTTCAGGACATGCTGCTTGAGTGTTCTCATATCTTGTAGGAATAATCAAAGTAAACGCTGATCCGACCCCTTCTTCACTTGCTACGGAGACACTTCCCCCCATCATTTCGACCAAAGTTTTTGTAATGGTGAGACCCAAACCCGTTCCGCCAAATTTAGAAGTCGTGTCATCACTTGCCTGGCTGAATTCTTCAAAGATTTTTTGAAGCTGCTCTTCCTTCATCCCTATGCCGGTGTCTTTAATGATGAACTCAACGTTCTCCTGCTCACCTTCATGTATTTTTCTTACTGTAATAGACACCAGGCCGTTTGATGTGAATTTACATGCATTGCTAATTAAATTTATGATGCATTGCTTGATTCTTGTTTCATCGTTATTCATCAAACCTAGGTTCGAGTCGATCTCAAAAACAACTTGGTTATTGTTCTTCTCTCCAAGTGGACTCGCAAGATCCTTAGTCATTTCCAGAGTTTTGACCAGATCGAACTCTGTTATATATAGCTCCAATCGCCCAGCTTCTATTTTCGAAATGTCTAGAATATCGTTGATCAAAGAAAGCAAATGACTTCCGGAATCGGTAATCCGCTTGAGATCCTCAGTCATCGTATCAATACCAAGATCCTCAGCCTCCTCGATTAGTAGTTCCGAATAGCCAATTATCGCATTTAATGGCGTTCGCAACTCATGACTCATGTTCGCTAAAAATTTGCTCTTCGCGAGATTAGCATCATTCGCTTCGTCTCGCGCCGCGACCATCTCATGAGTTCTGGCTTGTATTAGAGCAAGAACTTCGTCAGACATTCGTGCAAAGGCGAGAGAAATGAGCTTAGTTGAATTTTCATCAGAATCTGAATGCTCTGAGTCTGACAAGTTCTGCATGTCTATGATATCTTTGAGGATAAGATCCTTTGCATCACCCTCTAACTGATCGGCGAGTATCCGCATCTTGTCGATTATTAATCTCTCTCGTTCGAGTCGCTGCTGTCTCCCTGTTTCTCTTTCTTCTTCTAACTCGCGCAGGCTTTTTCTGTAAACCGACAGTGCAGAGATTAACTGACCGATCTCATCTGTATCACTCGCGAATATGCTTTTTTTCGATTTAGCCTCGGCACTTAAATTCCCATGGGTTAATTCATTAAGCACATAAATTGCGCCACTCAACCTGTCAAATACTTGGCGCTGAATCATGTATAACGCTACCAGAATCACCATCATTGAAATCAATGTGTAGGCAATGATGCTTATTGTTATTGAATCCGTTTCACTTGCAATTTCAGAAATATCTCTGGACAAAACCAATCGGATGTCAGAATTTTCAACCATCTCCTGACTCAACGGTAATAATGAAAATATATTTGTCCGTTCTGAGCCTCCACAATCGCGGCTCTCAGAATTGAACCAGCGTTTGGCTCGGCAAATTAGCCTATTGGTCGAATCAGGGGCTATTAAAGTTTGAAGTGTGCTGTCGATACTCAATGCGTTTAATAAAAATCTTATAGGTGCGTTTTCAACGGGATCATAACCATCTTTAAATAAATTTTCCTGTCTCTCAAAATTGATTAAATCGGCTTTTATATTGAGTTCATTACTTACCTTGGTCACTGCCTCCGACAATGGTTTTCCTACAAGAACGATGAACTCAGTGACATTATCAACTGCAACCGGGAATGCATGCACAAGGGTAAAATAATCATCATCGGGCGAAGATTGCTTCATATATCCTGTCCAAGGTTCGCCTGAAGACGCAATCGAGCCAAATAATTCAAATCTTGAGCCTTTATCTAGAAACGTCGTCTCAAAAATAGTTGAACAAGGGTCGAAAGTTCTGGAAAAGACAGACTTTTGACAAACAATTGGCTCAAAATTTCGGGCCGAAATAATAGAATAAAAACTTATTTCTCTTCTCTGAATCGGTGCTCCAAAAAATAATCGCAAGTAACGATTCGCATCTCGTTCCTCACGATCTACAATTGCTGAAACTAAAGGATTAAGCACTTCGCCTGTACTTGTACCACTCAAATCTAGTTGGTAGATTCCAGGCCCGTCACCCCGATTCAGAGGGCTCGGATTTTCAGGCGACCAAAAATACGAGCTTTGACCGCTTAAGCCGAAATTTTCTAGAAGCGTAGAGTCTTGCTCAATAATCCGAGCCCACGCGTCTACGTAACTTGAAAATTGGAGCGCATTATTGTCCTCTTCTTGTGTGGATAATTTTTCATTCATGAAAAAAAGGACAACACTAGCCGAAGAAACGGCGCCAAGCACAGAAATTAGTAATAACAAACTTCTAATTTTCATATTTGATTACCAAATCATTTCTAGTGAGGCAATCTCGCTTCGTCGAATTTTTGCTCTAACGCTATTGTTTGATTGTAGCGCCCTGGGAAAACCGCTGTAGCGATCACTCCAACTGACTTATCTGATGGCTCTATCCAAAATCCGGTATTAAATATCCCGCCCCATGTATAGTAGTCGACCTTCGAAGAATCCGCTGCGTCAAGTGCGATACCGAATCCGGCGCCAAATATATTGTTACCAATCATCGCTGGATATTCTAAATCTGAAACTTGTTCGGTTAGCATTTGCTCAACTGATTCTGGCTGCAAAATAGTTACACCGTCAAAAGTACCTCCATTAACTATCATCGACAAAAACGTTAGATAGTCGCTGACAGACATCGTCATTCCACCGCCCCCAGACTCGAATTTGAAGTCTGGGGATGTCGGACCACACGAAGAGAGAGGATTTTGGGATCCAGTATTAATTTTCCAGTCAATTTCTGAGCCTTCGACCCGTCCCAGCGGAGTTGCTCCAGCAAGGGGTGAAATACCGATCTGCGCCACTTCAGAGCTTAAAACAGATTCACTATACTGAAACGAGGAGCTGCGCATCCCCAGAGGCTCTAAGATTATCTCCGAAATATTCTGATAGAGAGACTTACCTGTTACCTCAGCAATAAATGCACCCAAGACATCTATTCCTACCGAATAGTTCCATTGGGTCCCTGGTTGGGAAATAAGTGGAATTTGAGAAAGTATATCCATGGCCTCTTCATTACTGTTACAGCTACTCGTCGGGGCTAATTCATCGTAGAGATTGGCTACATCCCCTGTACCAGTAACAGCTGTTCCATAGGTTAGTCCTGAGGTATGAGTAATGAGATCGAGAACTGTTATTTTTCTATTTGCCTCTTCTAAACTCTCTAAGCTTCCGCCCGGAGCAACGAACATATCAGAAAACATCGGAAGGTGATCAGCGATCTCAGTTTCTAACGCAAATAGTCCGTCTTCGATCAACTTAAACGCCACCGTACTCACAAGCGGCTTAGTCATTGATGCAACTTGGTACCTTGTATTTAGGTCTACCGGTATTCCTGAGCCAATTGAGGTCTCTCCCATTGTTGCCGCATAAAATATTTTTCCATCTTTAGCAGCGGCAACGACGTAATTCGGTATAAGACCATCATAGTATAAAGCCTTGAGCTCTTCGTCGACTTTAGAAAGCTTCTCAGCGTCGTAACTCGCTTGTTCAGACGTAATAGTTGGTAATTCTGCTTTGAGAAAAAATGATGCCTGCATCAGAAAAAAGGGCAATATTATTTTTAATTTATTTTTTTTCATCTGAACTATCTCCATTGATTTTGTTATTAAACATAATCGCAAACTTTCTAATAGTTTGGATTTCATCTAGAATTTCAACGAATTTATCATTGCTCACTTTTAGCAATTCAAATTCTTCGTTCATTTTGTCTACTTTCAGTTTTTGGGAATCATATAGCTCGGAAATATTTTTCAATTTTTCTGCCCCATTCCGCCAATTTTTTCTATTTATTTTAATAGCATTTTCTATGAATACAGGGTGACAATAATTTTTAAAATATGAACCGTTACTAGTTGTTTTTGCACAGTTCACTTCCAATTCATCAATCTCGTTGAACTGGTTATACAAATATATTAACTCAGCTTCTAAACCTGCAGATTTTTCTTGTAACAGATGATCTTTTGTCTCAATCGGATTTTGTAAAATCCAGCTGAATTCTTCACTACTCTGAGCAGAGACTGCGCTTATATGTCCGCAAAATATCATAAGGGCCGTTATTGCAAAAAAATCTCGGCACTTCATTTTTTCTACCTTATTTTTCATCTTAAAATTGAATTTAGTAGTTTTTTCCCAGTAAGATTTTCTTATATGAAATAAAAATTTTTATTTCATATAAATTATTCTTTCCGTAAACAATCAATGTCTAATAAGATTAAAGTATACCTTCTAACTATTCTCTAGCTAACTTTATTAAGATCTTATCTCTTTATACTTGGCATGAAATTTTTTACTTTTTATTGTCTAACGGAATTTATGAATGTCCTATGCGAAAAATTTATGAATTCTTGTAGGGACATTTCCTTCGAAATATGAAGGCCATTATAGACCAGCGTAAAAAACTTTAACTCAGTGTTAACAATAAATTTTCCCGTCATGCTTTGCGTTTCGTTATCCGATGAACAGCAGTACATAGCTGCGCCGAACCAGAAAGCCAATTGTTCCATGGAGAAGTTAACTAACTTAGATAGAGCAGCTTTCGATAGATTATCTAAATACTCTTCTCCCCGAAAAGACGAGTGCTTTAATCCGATGTCATCTGATAGATTTTTTAAAATCTTTGTGTTTTCTGGCTTACAACGTTCATCAGCAATGATTCCTAGTTCATTCAACTCATTTTTAACATAAATATTTCCCGCCAGCGCTGTAAGCATTTCGAGAAGATGAAGTCTTTCAATGTAAGCTGAATTCCTGTCTGCCAATGTGGCTTCAATTATGAAACTGATTCCTGGAGTTTTGTCATTCATTTTAATACGCTACTCATGATTTTTTCGTTAATTTACTGTTTCTAAGATATATTTTATAGTGATGCAAAATTTTCAGTTAAAGAGAAATTTACTTGCTACTGGATAGTTGAGAAATCTCTCTTTGTTACTGTTTTTCACACTGAACATAAAGGATACTGCCATTAGTTCTGCATTTACCGGTTAATAATATCCCTTCCTCCTGTGCCACTTTATTGAAATACTCTTTACGTCCTTCATGCAATTTTAAATTATGACTTGATCTTAATGATTTCTTTAAGAAAGTGAAGTAATTTAATGTATTTGTCCCGATTATTACACTAGGGGTGTGGGATTGGTTTGGATATGGTCATTTTTTGGTTTTAGGGGGTGGGGTCTGAGTCCGCTTGACATGCAGGGTTACAAACCAGGTTTTGGCGTCAAACAGAGGCCCTGAATATGCAGATCAAGCGGTTACTGGACGATCAAGAGGTCGACTTCTTTAAAATTAGCAAAGTTACAACCCGGGCATTGCCGAATTATGGAACTGTACAATCTTCCAAACTCCATCTTGTAAAGAAAGTGCCATACTGATGCGGAGTGAGGTGCCAGAATTTTGACCCTGTGGCACCACTTCCCACATACCAGAGATTAAAACACTATCACTCGATAATTCCATAATTGAAAAATTTTGGGCCCTAGCCGATGCCTGACCGGGAGGGCGTTTGCTCAATCCAGAAAAATACAAGCGAATTCCAGCTGTATCCTCGACTAGCTCGGTTGAGCCAGTACCCAAAAAGATCGCATCCTCCGAAAACAAATTAACTATGCCGTCGACATCGGAGTTAGTAAAAGCCGATAAAAACCTTTGGAACACATCCTCTGCTTGAGGGTTTCTGGCTTCCTCACTCTGAGTGATTGAGGTGCCAGCGAAAACATTAACAAATAAAGCAAAGAATGTAGCACTCAGAAGTCTCATGGCTCTTTCCTAGAAAACCTATTCCTTCGTCCAGAATAGTATGTACTAACAAAATAGGGAACCTTCTGTGAAAGTGGGGATACCCCGGGGGTAGGGTCTGGTTAGCACCATATTGAGGTTTTAGGGGGTGGGTGTGAACCGCAAGTTTATTGGACGATCGAGAAGTGTTTGCTGGTGATAGATTGCTGGACATTCAGGGGCCCCCTATGCGTTTTTAGAGCACTCGAGTGCTGAGCTAGTAGTCGCAGCGAGAGACGGCCATCCTATCCGGTTTAAGCCCGAACGGCTTGGTTGCTATGTTATTTAGGTGAACAGGACCGAACGAGGGCTGGCTAAAGAGCGGCTTCGTGATTATTGGGAGGACTAGTGTGTGCTCAAAGCGCGGTGACAGCTCCAATTGGGGGTATTTATGGGGGTACTTTGTTTATAAATTATTAATATAATAATTAAAAAACATATAGATAGATATATTATTCAATTCCCCCCGCCTCCACCAAACACAACTCCACGCAAGTTCGACGAAGTCCTTAAAGTCATATTAATCAATGCGATTTCTTATATACTTAGGGCACTCGCTTCCGGAAAAAGCGTATGGCTAAGCTGTAACGCTAGCCCAGGGCAAGTAGAGCTTTGCGATTCCTCGATTTCAACGCTTTTTACTAGTCTATAACTTAGATTTCGATTGGTTTGATTCTCTCGAGTAAGCACTCTGCATTACTCGCGTTCCTCGCGAACAATATGACTCGAGAAGCTAGAGGGATTTCTTGTGTTCGATTTTCACGTTAACTCTAAAATACTTTTACTTGGCGGCACGCTATTGGGCGGGATTGCTCTACAGCAACTGTCGCTAGCACAGGAAAGTGAGCTTCAAGAACGCGGTGTTGAGGCGAAGAGCTTCCGTGCAGTGAAAGTCGCTAGTGCGCCGGTGCTCGATGGTAAGCTCGATGATGAAGTCTGGCAGCAAGCTGAACGGATCACAGATTTCCATCAAAGTCGTCCGGGCGATCACGCGGAGCCTTCGGAAGAGACAGAGCTTTATGTCGTTTACACAGAAGACGCGCTCTACGTGGCGGCGCGCATGTACGACAGCAATCCGGAGTTAATCTCTGCACCGACTATTCGTCACGGGCAGGGACTGCCTTTCGATGATCGTCTCGTCATTATCTTAGATCCGTTTAATCAAGGCCGCGCGGGTTATCGCTTTGAGACAAACTTGAATGGCGTGCGTCATGACTCGCTTTATGAGACGCCGACGTCGTTTCGCTTGGACTGGAATACCATCTGGGAGACCGCGACGAGTATCGACGGCAAGAGTTGGGTGGCGGAAGTTGAAATCCCCTTTAAATCATTGCCCTTCGATCCACGCCTCGATACTTGGGGTTTTAATTTCGGCCGTGGGATTCGTCGCCGCAACGAAGAGATGTCATGGGTCTCTTTAGACCGAACTTATAATCCGACAATCATGGGCGAAATGAGCGGTCTAGAAGGCATGAATCAGGGACTAGGCCTAGACATCGTGCCATCCTTCATCGGCCTGAGGCAGCGTAGTTTTTCGCCTCGCGCCTCGGATAACTCGCTTCAACCCTCACTCGACGCGTTCTATCGATTAACTCCATCTTTGAATGCGGCGCTCACGGTAAACACCGATTTCTCCGCGGTTGAGGTTGATAATCGACAGGTAAATCTGACACGTTTTAATTTATTTTTCCCCGAGAAGCGCGATTTCTTTCTTAATGACTCTGACCTTTTTCAATTCGGCGATATCAGTCGCATGGCAGCAGGTAACAACGCCACGGGTGGAGCAGGTCGCGAAAATGCGCGTCCCTATTTCTCTCGTAAATTAGGCTTGGCGGCCGATGGCTCCCCCGTGGACATAGAATACGGAGGGCGAATAAGTGGTCGCGTGGGTCGCTTTAACATCGGGACGTTGGCGATTCGTCAAGGCGAAGCAGAGAATATTGCAGCGGCGGATATGTTAGTTACTCGAATCTCAGCGAACGTGCTCGAAGATTCACGGATCGGCTTCATTTACACAAACGGCGATCCGACGTCGAACGTAGATAACTCCGTCATGGGCGCAGATTTCATGTACGTGAACAATGATCTCGGTGCAGGACGTCGTTTGCAGAGTAATGTGTTCTTCCAACAGTCTGACACGCCTGGATTATTAGGTGATGACGCGTCTTATGGTTTCGGTATAGCACTGCCAGCTAGTGAAGGACTGCGCACGCGGGTAGGCTATAAGGTGGTTGAAGATAATTTCAATCCAGCGATGGGCTTTGTTAATCGTACAAATATTGAAGACATCACCGCGGACTTGGGTTACACCTATTTTTTCGAGAACGGTCTCATTCAAACTGCATTTACTGGCATAGATCTGCAGAGAGTGAACGTACTCGACGACGGTTTGCAAAGTGAAGTTGTCGCCTTCCGCCTGCTAGAACTAGAGTCGAATACGCGTGACAGCGTCCGCTTGTCTTACGTCACCAATAAAGAAATCGTGCGTGCGCCGTTCCGAATTTATCGTGATCCGAGCCGGGAGGTTGTGATTCAGCCAGGCTCCTATGAGTTCAATGAGCAAGAATTCGGCATTTCCAGCGGCGGTCAAAGAAAATTTTCTGGTAGTTTCAGTTACAGAACGGGGGATTTTTATAACGGCACTCGCAATAACGTAAACGCGAGCTTTACTTGGAATCAGTCACGTTACTTCACAGCCACGATCCGCAGCGACTGGAATGATATCGTGCTCCCGCAGGGTAGTTTTATCACGCGGCTGACGAGCGCGAATTCGCAAATAGCCTTCTCGCCAACTTTGTATTGGATAAGCCTCGTACAATATGACAATCTCTCAGAAGAGATCGGTATCAATACGCGATTGCAGTGGATCCCGAAGGCAGGTCAAGAGGCATTTATTGTCTTGAACCACAACATGCAGGATTGGGATCGTGATAACACTTTTCACTCCGCCCGTTCGGATCTGAGCATTAAGTTCCGGTATACCTTTAGATTCTGATCGGAGAATCGATTTGGAATTATGTTCCCATCGATTAATCTCCCCGATGAAGTGCGGATCGCCGGTTTAGCCTCGCGCTATCCGAGGCTCCAAAATTAAGCTGCACTTCGTAACCGTTTTATCCCTTCGTTATAAACCGAATGAGGGGCGCAGTTTCGTCCCAACACTGCTCCCAAGGAACGCCGCCACAAACCAGAGCCAGCCGTGTAGGCTGGTTGATGCAATCCCGCCAAAGTAAGCGCCAATATTGCATCCGAAGGCGATGCGCGCGCCGTAGCCTAGCAAAATGCCGCCTACTACAGCAGCTAAAAAAGAGCGTAAAGGCAATTTGAAGCTAGGTGCGAATTTTCCTGCGAGACCCGCGGCGAGGAGTGCACCACCGATTATGCCGAAGTTCATAACCGACGTAACGTCTGCGAACACGCTACTCTCTAATGCCGCTGCAGAACCTGGTCTTGCCCAGAACGCCCATTGAGAGACATCGAAACCAAGTGTCGTAACTATCTTGGCACCCCACAGCGCGAATGCTGAGGTCACACCCCAAGGGCGTCCGGCAAGAAGTAGTGTAGCGACATTGACGGCAGCGAGAGCGAGTGCGCCGGCAATCAGCGGCCAAGGACCACGAAAAAATGAGTAACCGGGCGAGGTATTAGACGCCATCGTTGTGGCAGCAGCGCGTCTCACCTCATAGGCTTTAGAGGCCACCCAGACAGCAGCAAAGAGTGAGAAGCTAACAACTATGCCTCCTACTACGCCAAATTTTTGCGATAACGCGACGGGCGCGAAACCCGGAGCATCCTGCCAGAGATCCCATTGCCAGCTGCCGAGTAGGGACCCTGCAATAAAGGCGGCTAGGGTTACAACCATACGCATATTGCCACCGCCAGCGGTAAAGAGAGTACCAGATGCACAGCCGCCGCCTAGCTGCATGCCAATTCCAAAAATAAAAGCGCCAATAACGACCGCGATGTTGAGAGGAGCCACACTGCCTCTAAGGCTGATGCCGCCGAATTCACCCAAAGCGATTAACGGCGTGAAGATAAAAACGGTTAGCGCGAGCATGATCATTTGCGCTCTGAGACCTGCGCCGTTGCCGGTGTTCACGACCTCACGCCAAGCCGCAGTGAACCCGAACGAGGCATGATAAAGAATCGTTCCGGCCGCTAAGCCTACCAAGAAGAGTGCGCTTTGACGCCAATCAAAACTGGCGGCGAGATAAAGTGCGAATAGTGAAGAAAAACCCAGTGCGGCAATAACCACGCCTCGATTACTCTGTCGTGCGGGAGACATTGAGATAGTCATAGTGACCTTTCGATAGAATTTTTTAGAAATAATAATGCTTTTGATCAATAATACATCTACTTTTTTACTTCCCCCTCCGCTCCACCAAATAGCAATGCACTACTGCGTGCGCGATTGGACAAGATCTTTAACCATCACGCTTTCGCAAACGGGATAAATTGCGCCCTGATTAATTGCCTCTAAACCGGCCTAGGAATTCTTATGGAATCGCTCCTCATCTCTTGCGGGGTCGTCGCCCTTGCTGAAATTGGAGATAAAACCCAGCTTCTCGCTTTGATCCTTGCTGCGCGCTTTAAAAAGCCGACGCCGATTATTCTTGGCATCCTTGCTGCTACGATTGCCAATCACGGCCTCGCCGGCGCCGTTGGTGCATGGATCTCAGCGACGGTCAGCCCAGACATACTGCGCTGGATCTTGAGCCTATCCTTTATCGGGATGGCTATCTGGACGATGATTCCCGACAAGATTGAGGAAGAGGAAACACAGATAGCGACGAAGTTCGGCGTCTTTAGCGCAACGTTGATTACCTTCTTTCTCGCCGAAATGGGCGACAAAACTCAGGTAGCGACAGTTGCTTTAGCTGCCCACTACGCAGTACCGTTGCTGGTGGTCCTTGGCACTACCCTCGGGATGTTGATTGCAGACGTGCCTGCTGTATTCGTTGGCGATAAGCTTGCCAATAAGATCCCAATGAGAGTGGTGCATTCGATCGCTGCAGCGATATTTGCAATCCTAGGTCTCGCGACATTAATTGGAGCCGGATCAACGCTTGGATTTTAAGACAACTGAAACCTGTACCAACACACTGCCACCTCTTCGGAGTGGCTTTCCACACATAGACCTATTTTGAGTGCTGAGTCGAATGCTTAGTTATCGCCATGGTTACCACGCAGGGGGCTTCGCTGACCTGCTTAAGCACGCTGTCTTATCACTTGTTATTGAGTATCTTAAGCGTAAGCCGGCGCCAATCCGCTACATTGATACCCATGCAGGTGGAGGGCTTTATGATATTGGCGGTGAAATGGCGGCTAAGACTGGAGAGTTCGCAAAGGGTGTAGGTAGCCTTGCATTCGATGATTTTCCTGCTCCATTGCAAGTCTACAGCAGACTAATCGAATCCTATTTGTCGCAGGAACGCTATCCGGGGTCACCGCTTATCGCTGCTGATCTTCTTCGACCCCAAGACGAACTAAAGCTCTTCGAACTGCACACCACTGAAGCTCCTCGTTTAGAAGCGCTTTTCGCAAAAGACAGACGTGTTCGCGTGTCATCAACTGATGGTTTTCAAGGTCTCGCCCCCTTGCTTCCAGTGCAGCACGCTCGGGCATTGGCGCTTATCGACCCCCCCTATGAACTTAGATCAGACTACACTGATGCTGCCGCCAGTCTGAAAGCGGCCTACCTCAGAATGAATAATGGGGTGTTCGCCCTTTGGTATCCCATACTCGATGGCGCGCCACATCTCTCGATGCTCAATTCAGTTAAGGCGTTCGTCGACTCCAAACTTTGGCAATTCGAGCTCGCCGTTAGCGATGAATCCGTTCGCGGAAAAATGTCCTCGACCGGAATGCTAGTGATTAATCCACCATGGACACTCGCAACTGATTTAACGGAAGCCTTTAAGACAATTACCCAGAAGCTCCCCTTTAAAAGCGTGAAATTTAGCGCAGTATGCGTGCTGGAATAGTGCTGAATTTTTAATGTTAAACTTCATGAATTAAGGCAATGGAAGAAGCCTACCCTCGTGGATCGTACCCCATATCTCTATGTCCTCAATCTTCTCCGGAGGCGCTGTCAGTGGATTCTCAGCGAGAATCGTGAAATTGGCGAGCTTGCCAGGGACTATTGAACCAACCTCGTCTTCCATTCTTAATGAGTAAGCAGCATCAATAGTGACAGCACGCAGTGCACGCTCTGCACTAATTCGCTGCGCTGGTCCAACTAAATTTCCGCTGACAGAAATTCTATTCACCGCATTAGACATAAGCCTTAATGGTTGGCCAGAGGCCATCGGTGTATCGGAGTGCAAGGACAGAGAGACATCAGCTCGCACCAAATCCCCGAGCCGAACCATTTCTTGCGAACGCGCGGGGCCAATACCTTCTTCGCTATAGCGGTCAGCCAGTACAATGGGGTAGAACGGATTGGCGCTTACGATTGCGCCCAATGCTGCGAGACGTTCAACTTGATCAGGCCGCGAAAAACCAAAATGCACAATTACTGTACGGTGATCAGCACGAGGACTACGCTCAATATTGGCTTCTAAATTATCAAGAACCATGTCTAGTCCTGCATCACCATTCTGGTGAACATGAATCTGGTACCCTGCATCCCAATAGATGCGAAAAGCTTTGGCAAAAACGTCGGGCTCCATTAGCCACTCGCCGCGATGTCCATCTAGATATCCCTCGCTCATCTGCATCAGTTGACTAAACATCGCGCCATCGGAAAATAGTTTTACCTGCCCAGGGATAAACTCAGTCATTCCCTGCGCAGACAGATATAACTTTTCGATTTCGGCGACCACTCGATCTTCAGGATAAGCACTCACAAATGAACGCCCATCCGCTATGTAATACATTCGAAACGGCGTTTCCGCATCGCCAAAGACCTGATTCTGCGCTGCGATCAGAGCGGGCGAGACGATCCCTCCAGGCTCTGCTATCAGCGTACTTCCGGCTGCATGCCAGTAAGCTTTTAACTTATGCAGGGCTGGTAAGTATCTGCTCGCACGAAAAAGATCTGCAAACACGACAGGTACGATAAGGCTCTGTCCCTGCTCCCAAAAATGCCCATCTGCAAGATTGATCTGTGCGCGTACTGATTCTGGAGCGCCGTTAATCATGGCTTCGTCTATGCCGAAATACTCAAGTGCGGCAGTATTGTGGATTTGTTCATGTAGGGATCGCTGCATCACCACGATCGGAATGGTACTGCTTATTTCATCCAGGTCAGCTCGCGTGAGCTCACCATGAAACAGTTGGTGAAACCCCCATGTGTAAAGAACCTCAGTGGCATCAGAGTGATCACGCACAATATTTTTGAGACGTTGCCGGTAATCAGCCTCATCTATTGCACGTCGAATTGTCTTTCCGGGTAAAACCCAGTCTTCGATAGACAGAATTTCAGTCATGAATAAAAGACTCGCGAGCCACGCATGTTCGTGTTGATTGATAAGCCCAGGAACAAGTACCAAATCTGCAAAGCGGGAATCGACTGTTAGCGCGTTATCAGAGAAAGAGCTTTTTATCTCTTCAAGAGAACCCGTTGCGATTATTCTGTTTTGTTCAACTGCAACAGCTTGGACTACCGGACGATTCGGATCGAGAGTCACTATTTCACGGGCTGTGTATACAACGATAGAAGACTCATCCTGAGCGAAACAAGTCGTTGAAAACAAGACGCACAGCACAAGATTTCTTATTCTGAGATTAAATTTCATTTTCTGAATCCACTTAACTAAGCTATGCGCCCTTTCGGCTTATTTGACTCATACTCAATTAACCAAGAGTCACCCGCGACTATAATGAAACTATCGCGATGGACACTTTACTTGAGTTGGTAGCTATTTAGCGCGGGCCCACTATTACCTGCCGCTGGAAATCAAGTCCTTCTACGCCAACGCGCACAACATCACCAGGCTGAAGATACTGCGGTGGCACCATTCCATCACCGACGCCCGCAGGCGTTCCCGTGAATATTAGATCACCAGGGTAGAGTGTCATAAATTGACTCAAGTGACTCACGATCTCCTTGACGCCGAAAACCATATCGGTGGTGTTTCCCTGCTGACGCATTTCACCGTTAACCTCAGACCATATTGACAGGTTCTGCACATCGTCGATGTGGTCTCGAGTCACCAGATAGGGGCCCACTGGTGCGAAGGTATCTGCACTCTTACCCTTGGTAAACTGTCCGCCTCGCTCGCGCTGAAAGGCCCGCTCGGACACATCATGCCCAACGGTATAACCGGCTATATAGTCGAATACTTCCTCCTCGGTGAGGTATTGCGCACGGCGACCAATAACAACAACTAGTTCTGATTCGTAGTCAAGTTTAAGGGCATTACGGGGCTGTATAACGTTGTCGAAAGGGCCGGTTAAAGCAGAGGTAGCTTTCATAAAAACCAAGGGCTCCGAGGGCAATTCGACCGCCATTTCCGCGGCATGATTGACGTAATTAAATCCGATCGCAATAATTTTACCCGTGCCCGTTACCGGCACGCCGATTCGCGGATTGCCCTGCACCAGCGGGAGTTCAGCAAGAGGAATCTGCGCGATCTGTTCCAATGCAGCATCTGAGAGTGTCGCCGGCCCGATGTCATCAATATGCGACGAGAGATCGCGAATCCGGCCCTGCGAATCGATCAGCCCCGGCTTTTCTTCGCCCGCCGGCCCGTAGCGCAGCAGCTTTAATTCCACAGCACTGAGAATGCCGCTAAACATAAGTAGTACAGAAGTCGCTGCTACTGCCGCGAGGTTTTTTATAGACATAGTAAACTCCATTGCTTATTTTTCTTCTCGACAATTTCAATTCACACTGCAACGACGAGAGACTCTATGTTGCTCGATTAATCTATTTAGTTGTCTAGATCATGTCTGAGATATAGCACGTCAATCCTGCTTTAATCGTCTACTAATCGCGTTTCGATCTAGCTCTTTACCCAGCAAGAAGACAGCGTGGATATCTTGCGTGGCGCGAATATTGATCAGCGGACTTGAATTTAACAAGAGAAAATCTGCGCGTCTTCCCTTCTCTAGTAGACCACGATCATTAAGGCCGAGTTGTGATGCAGCTTTATAAGTTGCGGCTCCGATTGCTTGCTCTGGCGACATTCCTAAGGCAACAAATATCTCTAACTCCTTATGCCCGCTGTAGCCAAAAAAATGATCTGGAAGTGCCCCAGCATCAGTTCCCAATATAATTGGAACACCGCGCGCTATAGCAGACCCAAAACTTCTTCTTATCGATGGGTCGAGATTTGAAATCAATTGGTCTAATTGCCCCTGAATCGAGTCATATGAATTAGAGGCAGTCATCGTGTTGTCAGTCGTAGGAAATATTCTGCTTTCGAGCCGAGATAAAGTTGCGGCGGGCAACGTCTCAATTAACAGTGGGTCTTCAGCGATAGTCATATTGCGGAGCAAAGAGAGCCCCAGATTCGGAATAACGAAAGTATTTGATTCGGCTAGCGAAAGACTCAATTCCTCTCCTATCTCATCCTCGAACCTTCCATGTAAAAATCCCGCAACACCTGCTTTCGCTAGCCTGGCAGTGTCGTCTGAGTCTTGTTGATGCGCTACTACCTTAATCCCATTCTTAATAGCCTGGTCAACTAACTCGGTGTAAAGAGGTTGAGCTAATTTCGGCTGCGTACCTGCTCGATCGTCTACCCATATTTTAATGATAGCGCCTCGTTTGGGTTCGACTGCTTTTATCAACGTTTGAATATCAGACGGCTGGTCCAAGCCAAAGAGTATTTTTGTCCCTTGCTCTGCTTCAACGCTACGAATCTCGTTCAGGAACGTGTTATTTGGGCCGAAGCCTTTTGGGGCTACACCATAAGCAGCGAGAGGGGTTGCTAAAGATAGCGACTCAACGTCGATAGTGGCTCGAAGTTCGTCTATTAACGCAACAGGATCACTGCCTGCTGAAAACACAGTTGAGAAACCGTAGTAAGCATACTGCGAGAGGTTATCGCGTAAATTAGCGTCGTTGTAATTTTGCGCGCCCCAGCTATCTACAGACTGATACCCTAAATGTGCATGCGCATCGATTAGGGCGGGTATAATTGTTTTGCCTTTTAGTTGCCGTTGCTCAGCTTCAGGTGGTAACTCCGCCTCTGTTTGAACAATTTCTACAACGTAGCCTTCTTTAATCAAAAGCCATTCGCCAGACTCATAAAGCTTCTCGCCAGAGAAAATTCGGTCTGGCTGGAGAGCCATTAATGCCGATTGTGCATTAGCAAGCGCAGGCAAGAGCATAAAAACCGGTAGCCAGAGATGAGTTATACGCATAATGTTAATGAGTCCTTTTAAGTAAAATTGCCAGTAACTTACTTAGCAGTCGAATCCCTTAACGAAGGATGCCAAATTTTGTCCCAACTCTTCACACGGATAACCGCCTTCTTGGATGATCACTGACGGCATCTCAAGCCTCTTTGCGATCATATTTCCTATTTCATAAAAACCTTTTGTCGTGATCGACAGACCTGCAATAGGATCTCCCTCAAAACCATCAAGCCCCAAAGCAATAACAAGCGCATCAGGTGAAAACGCTTCAACTTCCCCTATTGCCTTATCTAATGATTCTAGATATGCCTCATCTCCCGTGCCGCGTGGCAGAGGAAAATTCTTGTTAAAACCAACGCCATCCCCTTCCCCATCCTCGTCCGCATAACCCCAAAAAAATGGATAGAAGCGTTCGGGGTGTGCATGAAGAGAAACGGTGAGCACATCAGCTCGATCGTAGAAACACATTTGCGTCCCGTTACCATGATGCAAGTCGACATCGAGCACTGCGACCCGCGCAAATTTTGTGCGCAGATGCTCTGCTGCAATCGCAGTGTTATTCAAATAACAGAATCCACCTGCAACTTCTGGCCCCGCATGATGGCCGGGTGGGCGGCATAGAGCATAACAAGACGCCTCACCGGCAATGACCAGTTCTGCCGCATGAACAGCGCTCCAAGCGCTCCAGACACAACTGTTCCATGTATCACTTGTGATCGGACAAGACGCGTCGAGCATATGAAATCCGGCCTGCGCAACGACCGATTTAGGATAGCCGCCACTACGAGTGTCGGGATGGATATTTGGCGTCACCTCATCAGCAGCGTTTGGAATACGCTGCCAGCGCTCTGCTACAGTTTCAAGGAACGTAAGATAGCGCTCTGGGTGAATGCGCAACAAATGTTCACGCGTGTAAGCCGGCGGCGATTCTACGGTTAACCCTGCAGCTCGCACGCCATCGAGAAGCATGCCGATCCGTTCTGGTGACTCAGGATTTTTCTGAAGCACGCCGTTGACTAAATAATTCTTTGGGTAATGGTTTTCCTGAGCACTGCTATAAATACATTTCATCGCGAAGTTCCATGGTAATTGGGTGAAGACTTTAAAACGTCAGCAAATTGCTTCAGGCTTATATCGAGTAACCCCAGTATGTCACTAATCTGTTGTGGAGTTACGCTGAGGGGAGGACAAACCAGAAAATGATCACCCTCTACCCCTCCTCGCGTTCGTCGTGAGTAAATGATGAGACCATTCTCGTAGGCGATATCAACCAGCGATAAGTGTGCATTAAGTGCCCTGGGTAAAGGAACCATGGTCTCTCGATCAGATACTAACTCGAATGCTTGCAGTAATCCTTTTCCGCGAACATCACCGATGAAAGCGTATTTAGTCATGAGCTTTTCGAGCCCTGCTTTGAGTTCGATGCCGCGCTGCTCACAGTTATTCACAAGATCGAGTGAGTCGAGCTCATTCAGTACGGCTAACCCCGCGGCACAAGAAAGTGGATTTCCTGCGCTCGTAAAACCATGCATAAACCCGCCATTCGCAAGCACTGGATCAACCAAACGATTACTCGCAAGCATCGCTCCGAGTGGCGAATACCCTGCCGCAAGCCCCTTGGATAAGGCGATCATATCTGGTTCGAGTTGCCAGTGTTCTGCTGCGAGAAATTTACCGGTCCGACCGATGCCGGTCATTACTTCATCGAGTATTAATAGAATGCCAAATTCTCGGCAGATTTCTTGAATACGCCGATGAAAAGTGGAGGGTGCAACGAGCGCCCCCGTTGATGCGCCCCCAACGGGTTCATAAACAAAGGCAAGCACAGACTCGGCGCCTTGCTTAAGAATCTCCTCACGCAGATTTTCTGCATAACGTAGGCCGAGAGTGTCATCATTTTCCTCTGCATAAATTTCTCTTTCAAGGTAACAACGCGGCGCCGGAATCTTTGGCATTGCTCGCATCATCGCATCAAACGGCTCACTGAGTGGAGTGTAGCCAGTGATACTAAGCGCACCGAAAGTACAACCATGATACGAGGGGAAACAGGAAATCACTTTATGGCGGTCGATCTGTCCTGTCGCTAAAGCCCACTGCCGCCCAAGTTTTATACAGCTCTCAACAGCCTCGGAGCCGCCTGAAACAAAGAAAACTTTTTCTAGACCCGCCGGGCTCCGAGCAACGAGCTCTTCGGCAAGTTTTTCTGCAGGCTCATTTTCAAAATGCAGACGATAGGCGAAAGTGCCCTTTTCCATCTGCGAGGCCATTGCGGCTAATACGCGCGGGTTAGAGTGGCCAATATTCGAGACCATCGCACCGCTGCTACCATCGATATAGCGCTTGCCATTGATGTCCCACAAATAAATACCTTTGCTACGCGAAAAAAGCGGCCTATGGAGTTCTGATTGATAGAATAACGCCGAGCTTTTTATTGCAGGTCTAGCTTCATGCGACATTTACATCCCCTTCTTGTTAGACTTGGTCGAGCATAGATAAGAGGCTAACTCAATAACAATTCTGATACAGCCCCTTTGCAGCGAATCGCCTGCTCTCCTTGAAGAGTTGTCGGCAGTGAATTGATGAGAAACATCCGCCAGCTGAAAAGAAGAAAACTATGACAGCATTGCATGGCTTAGATCTACTCGCGATGGGAATTTATTTCATTGTCTTAATTGGAATCGGCCTCAGAGTCGCGCGTTCAGAAAAAGAAGGCGGTGACAGCGAATCGTTTTTGGCCGCCGATCGCAACATGAACCTTGTGCAGACGACAGCTTCCACTGCCGCAACAGATATAGGAGGAGGCTTTAGCATCGCGATGGGCGGGCTTGGCTTTACACTCGGGATAGCCGGCTCATGGTTTATCGCGATCTCAGGTTTAAGCATCATCATCGTTTCTTTCTTCATGGTTCCAAAAGTTAAACGCTGGGCAGATGCCGTAAAAGGTTTGACAACTGGGGATTTGTTTGAGGCACGCTTCGATCGGCGCACAGGAACCATCGCTGCGATTGTGATCGGTCTTGCATGGTTTACATTTGTCGGCGGTCAGATTATCGCCGGCGCAAAACTTGTGCAGGTCACCATGGATGTCGACCTAACCCTCGCCGTCATCGCATCTGGTGCGGTAGTGCTGGCCTACACCGCGATGGGCGGGCTCAAAGCCGTCATATTCACCGATGTGTTTCAGATGGTGATCCTCATGATAGGGATCGTATTTATCGCAGTGCCGATAGGTCTCGTTGAAGTGGGAGGCTGGGAGGGTATCGTCAGGCACTTTGAGTCCAATCCCGAGACTGCCTCCATGGTCGAGTGGGGTGCCGCAGGCTGGGGAACGATCGCTGAGTGGTTCTTTGCCGTATTTCCTGTTTGGTTTATTTCAATAGCTGGAATGCAGCGTATCATCGCAGCTCGCGACGAAAAAACGGCACGCCGAAGCTTTCTACTCACGGGCGTGCCTATCGAGTGGCCGCTTTTTGCGATTGGCAGTACGTTAATCGGCATGATTGCACGGATGTTATTGCCAGAAATTACAGATCCCGAGATGGCAACGCCAATGATCATTTTGGAGTTATTGCCAGCAGGAATTGCAGGTATCGTAATCGCAGCGTATGTTGCAGCAGTAATGTCCTCTGCCGATTCGATGCTAATGGGTCCGGTTGTAATTTTTGTTAACGATATCTATCGAAAAAGACTCAAACCAGGGGCAAGTGACGTTGAACTTGTTCGAGTCGCGCGCATTGCAGTTGTCGTATTAGGCGTACTTGCGATCGGGCTAGCTTATCGAGTGCCTAACGTATTGGAACTAATTCTTTACGCATACACGTTCGGTGCGGCAGGGCTATTTTTCCCGATGCTTGGGCTGTTGTTTTGGCCACGGACTACGGCGAAGGGGGCATACTGGAGTATGCTTTGCGGAGGAGGTTCCGCAGTAATTTGGTCGTTAACTGGAGAGCCATTTGACCTAGCTTCATCCTACATGGGCTGGCTCGTAGGCCTTCCGGTAATGGTTGTCGTGTCACTGCTTACCGAGCACAGCCCTGATGAAAATAGGACGCTATTTTACTCAGATTAACAACAACTAACGCGAAAACAGCTTTTCGCGTGTCGCGAAATCGAGTGTCTTCTCCAACGCTGCACCGAACATTGAGACCATCTCATCCACCTGTGCATTGCTGATGATAAGCGGCGGACAGAAAGCGAGACTATTGCCTGCGACCGCTCGAATCAAAAGCCCTTGCTCTTGGCAGAACTGTTTAGCCATCGCACCTACTCTTCCGTCACTAAAACTTGTGCGCATGCGTTTGTCTTTCATGAGCTCGACTGCTGCGATTAGGCCAGTGCCGCGCACCTCGCCGACCAACGGGTGTTCACTGAATTCTCTCAGTCTGGTCTGCATATAAGCCCCTACGACGGCAGCATTCTCAAACAGTCTATCTCTCTTATAAATCTCGAGTGTCTTCAGCGCCGCCGCACAGGCAACAGGATGCCCTGTGTAAGTGTAACCGTGCCCAAAAATCCCTATCTGCTCGCTCGGGTCACGCATTGCCTCGTGCATAAACCCGGGAATTATGCTCGCACTAATTGGTATATACGCTGATGACAGCTGCTTGGCGAGGCTCATCAGATCTGGCTTGACCTCCATGGTTGTGCAACCAAAGTCGTTACCTGTCCGCCCAAATCCACATATCACTTCGTCAGCCCAAAATAAGATATTGTACTTCTCTAAAACTTTTTTTAGCGCAGGAAAGTAACCGCCTGGAGGCACCATCACGCCTGCTGCACCACCGACGGGTTCAGCTATGAAAGCGGCTATAGTCTCCTCACCTTCTCGCAAAATCAGGGCTTCGACATCGTCAACCAACCTCGTTACGAATTCTGACTCAGATTCGCCATTCATCTGTCCATGATAATAATGAGGCGTAGCTGTACGGATTATACCCAGAGCCTCGGTAGGAAGATCAAAATGCGTATGCATCGCAGGAAGGCCAGTTAACGCAGCGGCGGCGACAGTAACGCCGTGATAAGACTTCTCAAACGCAATAATTTTTTTCTTCTGCGGCTTCCCAATGACGTTAAAATAATAACGCAGCATTTTCACGTGCGAGTCGTTAGCTTCACTTCCTGAATTTGCGAAAAAAATACGCGCATCGTCTACCGGAACCATCGATGCCAACTCATCGGCGAGGTCTATTGCGCGTTGATGAGTTCGGCCTCCGAATAACTGGCTATAAGGGAGAGTTTTGAGCTGCTGGTTTATCGCGTCGATAAGTTCTTCGTTGCCATAACCTAGAGACGCGCACCAAAGTCCAGAGAGTCCCTCGAGGTATCTGTTACCCTCTTCATCATACACATAAATACCATCGCCTCGGCAGATTCTCAGCTGCTCGATCTGATTAAGGTTAGTCGTTGGATAAATAATTGCGCTCATAGGTCTCGTAACCACCTAGCGGCTTTTAATGCCGAATATTGAGATCAGGAAATATTAAGCGCCAGCACTAGGTCTCGCCGCCATCCGCTGATACCACTCCGCGATATGCATATAATCGGGAGACATAGGCTGACCGACACTACTGCCAAACTTAAGTATGCAATAAAGAAAGACATCGGCGAACGTTAGCCTCTCGCCAACGATGAATCGGCGACCATCAGCCATCTGCTGGTCAAGCCATAAAAGCCTATCTTGAGCGACACGCTTCAATCCTTCGGCTGCCTCTGGAATTGTAATCATGCGGTCTTGAAAAATTGATAAGCCTTCAGAGTAGCGAAAGCCATTCAACATTGGCTCACAAATCGACAAATCGAGTCGTCTTGCCCACATGCGAGTTTGCGCGCGCTCGATAGGTGAGTCACCAAAAAGAGTGGTCGCGCTGAGTTCATCTAGGTACTCACAGATTGCTGTGACCTCGGCAAGAATCTCTCCGCTTTCAAGTTCTAACGCTGGCAATTGTCCTGCTGGATTGCGGGCAAGAAAGGCAGGCTCTCGGTTCTCCCCAGCGAGCAGATCGATGTTGATGAGCTGCAATTCTGTCCCGAGTTCTGCCGCAAACATACGCACGATGTGCGGATTGGGTCCCATAGAGTTATAAAGCTTCATAGTTTCGCGATTCCTCATTGCTAAAACGTTAGTATCACTACACACAACCGCATGCCAAGCAAATCTGTTCTTGGATTAATTATTTCCAATCTAGCATATCCCATGCAACCATTGGTATTGTAGTGGCCGAAACACCTTCCGCGTCAGCCGCGGATAGGCTTTTTTCTCGCGCATGACGGTAAGGCTAACGATGATCCTCAATAATTGGCCCGCGCCTCTTAGATCTACACTCTTCAAACTTCTCGGAGTTAAGTGGGCCCATCGCATGCTCAATGACTTATCTACCGATAAGCCAAGCAAGCAGGAATTACTGGAACGCCTGTTTGCTCGCAACAATTTCGATATTCAGGTGACTGGCGTAGATAGCATTCCTCGCAATCGGGGCTGCCTTTTTGCCAGCAATCATCCCCATGGACTATTCGATGGCTTGGGCGCGATGTGGCTTGGATGCAAATATGGTCACGATAGCCGCGCGATTGGGCGACATTTCCTGTCGGTATTTGAACCTATTGCCGATTGGTTTCTGCTGTTAAAAGTCGACGCTAATCGTCGCGGTCAGGCTAGCAAAGAAGTGGTGAAAGAAGTGGCGAAGTTTCTCACCGCCGGTGGCAGCTTGGTTGTCACGCCCGCTGGCCGAGTAGGCGTGTCGCGACCGCTATGGAGGCCCGCTCAAGACCTACCATGGAAGCCGGGCGTAGTGCGCTTTAGTCACGCCTCACAGGCGCCCATTGTTCTAATCTACATAGATATTAACCATTCGGTTATGCGGCAGATTGGACAAAAATTTCACGGTGTAGTTCGAGCACTAATGCAGGTATGGGCCTATCGCTTTGGCCGTTCGCTCAAATTGCATATGCATGTGTTAGACGTCGTCTATCCAGAGCAATTGCCTGAAGGCACCCCTCAACAGCAAACGGCTTGGCTACAAGCGCGTTTCGAAGAACTTGCTGCGAAGATCTCCAGTAGTTAGCGTCCCGCTTCTGTGGCTTGGCGAGGAGTTTGACCAGCACCTCGGGCCCACGCCGTGGACAGGGCCAGGCCGCTCACTAAATGCCACACTCCCCAAAATGCGGTGATGATCATCGCCCCACCGAGTTCGGGAAAAAAGTTAAAGACGACGATGAGTCCAAGACCTGAGTTCTGTATACCAACTTCTAAGGTGACTGCTTTTACCTTGTCATCTTCAAGCCTCGCTACTCGCGCACACACATAACCAATCAGCAGCGCAAGCGCATTGTGTAAAACGACAAGAACAACGAAGTATTGCGCGTACTCAAGGAAAAGTGTGCCGTTAGCGCTGAAGGCTATGAGCACAAACGTGAGAAAAAGAAGCATCGATAGCCAACGAAATGGCTTGTCCGCTTTGCTCACGAAGGCAGGGTACCGCTGACCGGTAAAGATCCCAAGTACTAAAGGCACCACTAGCACTATTAAGATCAGCTGCATAATTTCACTTGGCGCAATTGAAATACGCGCAAGCAAGTTGCTCGTTTCGGGATTAAGTCCAGCGTAGAACGCAAAGTTTAGCGGGGTAAGAAACAGTGACGTGAAAGTAGATATCCCTGTCATCGAAACAGACGTAGGCAGATCACCTCGGGAGAGCCAAGTCATGATGTTAGAAAAGCTGCCACCGGGGCAAGATGCTACTAAAATCATGCCAAGCGCGACCGAGGCATCCACGTCGAGCACTCTCGTAAGACCGTAGGTCAGCAAAGGGAGCAGAACAAACTGACAGAGTAGTCCGATTATCACCGCCTTAGGCGATCGACTTATCACCGTGAAATCCGACCAACGCACAGAGAGTGAGGCGCCGAACATCATCAGCGCCAACAAGAGATTCAAAAGCAGAAAAGAATCGGGATTAAAATTTATCTGCAGTGCATCAAGCACGCCTCGGCCCTCCTATTGAATCTTGATTCGAACAGCCGTAGGTTTCTGTTGCCGTCTCGCTCGGATCGCGACGTTATTTTTTTGGCCTAAATGCTAAGAGAACATTGCCCGCTACTTGCCTAAACGAACCATATCCCGAGCCAACGAAAACCATTCCCGAGCCGGCTGCGATTGAGTGGCTATCGATTGAGCCCCCGTAGCCCTCGACACCGTTGACGGTGTCATAGTCTTGTACTGTGTCGTATTTAAAAATCACCTCTCCGGTTTGCGAATCGAAAACAAAAAGACGACCGTCAAGCCCTGCAGTGATTACCGCGCCGTCTACCGACAGCGGCGTTGCCGAGAAGCCAAAGAGTGACTCGCAGCGACGCAGCCGCCTGCTGCGCTGATCGTTGCACTCGGGGCTAACTTTATAAGACCAGCTTGGTTCCCCAGAGCCGAGGAAGAAACTGTACAATCCGGCTTGGCCGTTTTCGAGGATGTTCCCTGGGTCGTTAATCGTCATAAACGCGCGCTCGAAGTCGGTCGCGATGCCCCAGTGATTCCCGCCAAGCGCTGTCCCTTCACCTACACGCTGATTCCAGACAACAGCACCAGTTTCTGGGTCTAACGCCCAGAGATCTCCAGATTTTTGCCCGGCCACCAACAGTTCACGACCATCAGATTCGACAAGAATCGCAGGGCCACCGAAATCGAAATCCACAGAGTTGGTATCTGCAAGAATGATGCAGTTCGGGCCGTTAGCACTGCATGCAAAATTCCACATATCGTTCTCCAGCGCTTGGAAAACCCATTTCTCTTCGCCGGTCTCAAGGTCCAAGGCTATGATCGCGTCGCTCGTTCCTGTGGTGGGGTGTGAAGTGTTTTCGCCCGTAGTCACGATGACCTGCCCCCGCTTGGCATCGATGGTTGGCGTTGTCCAAATGGGCGCACCCGAGGGGCCGCGCTGCTTCACACCAGTGGCGCTAACCATGCCGTTGTACTCAGCACTTGGCATCGTATGGTATTCCCAGAGCTTTTCTCCATTTGCCATGCTTAGCGCAGTCACCGCACCGTGGTTCTCGCAGCACTCGTAATTGGGGTTGCCGCCGGTAATCACTCCCGAGCCTGAGAGAGGCACAATGACCTTCTCGCCAACGATCACCGGCGTTCCAGTGATCATTGCTTGATTGTCCGTAGCCTGACCACTGACAACCCAATTTGCTTCGCCCGTTTCAGCGTTGAGCGAATGAACAGAGCCGTCTTGATCGCCAAAAACCAAAGTCGCAGACCTGCCCTGACGGTCATAAGCTAGCGACGAGCGCAAACGAGTGCCCGCTTCATAAACCCATTTAGCGCAGCCGCTTTCGGCGTCTAGTGCGAACACACGCCCGGCGTCAGTCGCAGAATAAAACAACGTAGAGCCGACTATTACCGGCGCCGCGCGCATACTCGAGGTTTCAGGAAACGCGATAGACCAGGCGAGCTCCATGTCAGCGAAATCGGCAGTGACCAGGCCCGCCTGAGCGGCCTCGAGATGGCGGGGGTTGTTGCCATCGGCGCCAGTAAACGTAAACGAGGGCGCCTGAGAGAGGTCTACTGAACGCTTATCCGCTTGGCACATTGTCGCCGCAACCCAGTCAGAAGGATCCACTAATTCAGACTCTTGCGCCTGGGTGCTATTCAGGCCTAACGTCAAAAAAACCAATGAAGATAGGGTGTTGTAGAGGAAGCTCTGATGTCGGCGATTAATGCGCATAGTCTTTATTCCTAGGGTTGCAAATTAGGAGTCAGACAATACAAAGAATAGAAGGAGAGGGAAAGGGGTTTAAGCAATAGAAAGAGCAGTTTCGCTCTTACCAATAACGCCACAGCCATAACGATTCATGACAAGAGAACTAGTGCACCTAAATATGTGACAGACGCGCTTTTTTCTGGCATTTTTCGATAGGTAACCTAATTGCAAACATACAACTACGATTAATCCAAAAGAGCCTACTCATGATCTATAAAAGCCAATTTCCAGACGTTTCGATTCCTGACACCCTTCTGACGCCATTCGTGCTGCGTCACGCCGAGCGACTCGCCGACAAGCCTGCACTCGTTGACGGGGCGTCGGGCAGGACTCTGACCTATGCCGAATTTGCTCATGCGGTAAAAGCGCTTGCCGGCGGCCTCAAAGCCCGAGGTTTCGGCAAGGGCGATGTTTTAGCCATTATGGCGCCGAATATCCCAGAGTACGCCGTCGCCTTTCACGGTACTGCATGGTCGGGAGGCACAGTTACCACAATCAACCCCACCTATACGGCTCACGAGGTGCAACATCAGCTCAATGACTCTGGTGCGACCTTACTCGTCACGATCTCGATGTTTTTGCCTATTGCGAAGGAAGCCGTAGAAGGCACGAAGGTTGAGCAGATCTTCACCATCGATCCGAGTGACGCAGATCCGCTCACAGCGCTAATGGGCGAGCCTTTACAGGACCAGGTGGAAGTGGCCTCTAGTGACGTTGTCGCACTGCCCTACTCCTCCGGCACAACGGGCCTGTCAAAGGGCGTGATGCTAACCCATCACAATCTCGTGGCTAACCTCGTCCAGTCCACCGAAGTGCTGGCAGTCGACGAGGGCGAAACGATTCTATCCTTCCTGCCCTTTTTCCATATTTACGGCATGCAGGTGCTTATGAATAACGCGCTTGCTCAGGGCGGTAAAGTCGTCACCATGGCGCGCTTCGACCTCGAGCAGTTTCTTCAATTAGCGCAAGACCACAAAATCAAACGCGCTTTCGTCGCACCCCCCATAGTGCTGGCCTTGGCTAAGCATCCTATCGTGGCGAATTACGACCTTTCTTCTTTGGAATGCGTGTTTAGTGGCGCTGCGCCTCTGGGTGCAGAACTCGCCCAAGAAGCATCCGCCAGACTAGGCTGCGAAGTCGTTCAAGGTTACGGCATGACTGAACTGTCACCCGTTAGCCACACAACCCCCACCGGCATGTTTAAACCGGGCACAATAGGCGTGCTCATTCCATCAACGGAATGCCGCATTGTCGACCCCGAATCAGGCAAAGACCTGGGCATCGGTGAAGACGGTGAAATTTGGGTTCGCGGCCCACAGGTGATGCCAGGCTACCTCAACAACGAACAAGCAACTAAAAACACGATCGATGAAGACGGCTGGCTCCACACAGGAGATATCGGTCATATTGACGAAGACGGTCACTTCACGATTGTTGACCGCCTCAAAGAGCTGATCAAGTTTAAAGGCTTCCAAGTCCCACCGGCCGAACTCGAGGCGCTGTTGGTCACTCACCCGGCGATCGCCGATGCCGCGGTAATCGGTGTACCAGATGACGAAGCGGGTGAGCTTCCTAAAGCCTTCGTGACGCTAAAGGCCGGGCAAGAGGCTAGTGAGGACGAAATCAAGCAGTTTGTTGCCGAGAAAGTTGCGACTTACAAGCAGATTCGTCTACTTGAATTTATTGATGAGATCCCGAAATCTGCCTCGGGAAAAATCCTACGTCGACTCTTAAAATAAGCCTTAGATTTAGACGAGATCGAATAGAGAAAGGGGGGCTAAGCCCCCTTTCTTTTGCCCCCTACTTCGTGTGCGAAACTTTCGAAGTCAGCATTTCCTCCTCCGTCACGAGAGAGTATCGAATTCCCCCCCCTTATTCTCAATCGAGATTAAACATGCAATATCTGGGATCGACTTGTATCATGTGTTCGAATTTTTCTGCACAAAACTAAGATCGAGACCATGCCCAACTCCTTAAAACCAATCACACGCACCCTTCTCAAGCAGGCCCACACCCACATGCCTATGGGCGTGGCCGACAGCTACCGCTACTGGGGTGAGGAAAACACTGTATTCGTGAAAAGTAGCAAAGGCTGCACGATCACCGATGCAGATGATCAAACATTTGTGGATTTCCGTCTGGCTTACGGCCCAATTATTCTCGGCTACCGCGATGCCCGCGTCGACCAAGAGGTGATTCAGGCGATAACCGAGCGTGGCACGATGTCGGGTTTCTCGACGGACCTCGATTCTGATGTCATCGAACTGGTAAAACAGATGTGCCCGAACATCGAGAAGATGCGCTTTGCGAATTCAGGCACCGAGGCCGTTATCGGCGCAGTCCGAACCGCGCGGGGATTCACGGGACGCAATAAAATCGTCGTTGTCGAAGGCGGCTTCCACGGCCTTTATGACGAGATGATGTGGAAATCGGACGTGGATAATTGGGACGCTGAGTCGGGCGAGGCACCGGAGGTGGCTGCCTTTGGTAGCGGCATTCCTGAGGCTAGCCGTGAACATCTCGAAACTGTGCCACTAAATTGCTTCGAGGCCATCGACGAGGTTTTTGCACGCGTGGGTGGCGACATTGCTGCCATTGTTATCGAGCCGATAATGGGCAACTGCGGCAGCATCGCGTCGAGCCAAGAATACATGCAGAAACTACGCGACCTCTGCGACGCAACTGGAACGCTGCTGATCATCGACGAGGTGAAAACTGGTTTTCGCGTGGCCAAAGGCGGCGCGCAGGAGCTTTATGGAATCCATGCAGACTTAACAACGTACGCAAAAGCAATGGGCAATGGCTATCCCGTCGCAGCCTTTGGGGGCCGCGCTGACGTGATGAATGTAATTCGCTCATCGAACGGTGGCGTAACACACGGTGGAACTTATACGGCTAACATGATCGCCCTGAGCGCAGCGAAAGCGACGCTTACCATTTTGAATAATTCAGATGCTTACGCGTCAATTAATAAGGCGGGCGCCGATATTCAAAAAGTCCTGGCCGCTGTGTTCACCAAACATGGTATCGAGCATAGGTTTGCGGGTCCCGACTCTATGTTCGGCATACACTTTGGCGACCTCGTGCCCACCAACTACCGCGACTGGAAAAAAACCGACAGCGACCTATACACCGAATTTGCCATGAACCTGATCAAACACGGTGTAATGTTAGAACCTGATTCTCGCGAACCTTGGTTCATCTGCGAAGCCCATAAAAACGTCGATCTTGGCTGGCTCGAATCAACGGCCGACCGTGCTATGGCCGACGCGATCGCATCAAGGGTAGGATAAACGCTAACTCAAATTTAGAGCGTCTTTTTCCGGTATAGATTATACCTTTTGAGCTACCTTCACTCTCGCGCTAAAACCAAGTAATGCGAGCCCAAGCGCCATAAAGAGATGCAAAAAATCGCCGGGCTTTAACAACGACGCGAAAGAGACATCGAGTGCAAAAAGGACGACCGCAACTAACAGAGATACTCCCCCGACTGTTGCTAATGCATCTCGACTAATAATCGATCGCAGGACTAGCGCGGCTACTGAGATAAGCGCGACCGCATTTCCCCAAATACCAAACTCTAACGCGCTTGCCACCAAGCCAAGTGCGCCTGCAATAACGGCAAAAATACTCGAGAAGCGCCAGCGATTAGTAAGCACAGAATTCGAAAAAAGGAACGTTGCCGCAAGGAGTGGATACGCCGCAGTTGCTCCTAAACCTGAGAAAAAAGCATGCATCGTTGGTAGAGGAAGCACGCCTGTAAAACGTAAAACACCAAGGCATGCTGCGGTAGAAAACAAACCCGCCGCAAGACGAATAGACGGGGGGTATTTAGTGCCGACGGTTATAAGTAGCGTAACGAAAAAAAGTAAACTGTCGGTTATTGCGAGGCTGTTCATCGCTCTAACTCTTTTCTATTACCTTGCGTCCAAAAATAGCCAACTAACGCGAATGTGCAAACTGCAGCGGCAGCGCATGCTACCTGAACCATACCTGGTAACTGTTGTTTAGTACCGAGATAAAGAACAAGCACAACCGCCGAGACTATAGTCATCATAAGCCCTGATAACTTAATCGATAAGGGCGTTTTCTCGACGAAAATCTCATCGGTTACTGGCATCTCAGCGAGAGGCTTGGGCGCTGAATTACCATCGGGTGACCATGCTGGCGGGGCGAAAAAGCACATCAATTTGTCGCCCCAATTGTCCTGTTGTCCTGCCTTCTTAAACATACTTACCCAGTAGTGGAGATTGCTCCAAACCGGGTTCCAACTATTTAGCTTCTTCTTAAGACCATAGACTATAGGCTCTTCTGCGCGCTCGTCGGCATAGGTTCCAAACATTCTATCCCAGACACAAAAGACGCCCCCATAATTCTTGTCGATGCAGTAGTCATTCTTACCATGATGTACCCGGTGATTGGAGGGCGTCACTAGCACGTACTCTATCCATCCCAAACGTCCAACTAGACGCGTGTGAACCCAAACTTGGTAGAGTAAATCGATAAGGCCGACAACGACGAATACCTGAACAGGAATTCCTAAGACGGCGAGTGGCATGTAGAAAATCCATTTGAAATAGAAGCCCGTAGATGCCTGCCTAAGAGCGGTAGAAAGATTGAACTCGTCACTACTATGGTGAGTAATGTGCGACGCCCAGAACATATTAACTTCATGTCCTGTGCGATGAACCCAGTAGTAGAGGAAGTCGTAGAGTAACAAGGCGAATATCCATGTAAACGGATTCGTCATATCCCACTCAAATGTCCCATACTTCATTTCGATAACGGCATACATAAACGCACTGATTACCGCGCCTGTCGCGTTGACGAACTGACTCATAATGCCAATATTGATCGAGGTGATACTGTCTTGAAAATTATACACAGAGCGTCCCATCGCCTTGCTTATCACTAATTCCACGATCACGAGCGAAATCAATATCGGGACAACGAGGATATTGGGTGATAAGACAAACTCTGGCATGGTGCGTTTTCCTGCAAAAAATTTAAAAGGAGTAGTACCTGACCACTAAAGAAAAAGCAACTTTGAGGGGTTTGTCCAACAAGGCTTCTTTGCCGCTTGGTTCCAAGTGAGGTTAATTCTCACTGAGACCCGCGGCGCTATTAAGAATATTAAGCTGCTGAGCGGTGATGCCTGTTCCATAGAGCGCTTCAACGGTGGCGCAGCGCTTACGGCGGACTCGACTCGTGGTTGTGGTTGCCTCTTGGCAGACAATCATCTGCGACAAATTACGCCCCTCGTTATAGGCGGCCAGTTCTTCGACGCTCATACGCTCAAAATTGGGTATGCCATCATCGATTGCACAGGAAGCAAGAACTGCACTTAGAATAAGCAAAACTGGGGCTTTCATTTAGCACTCTCCATGTTTTTGGTTAGATGAATAGCATGAGAATACTCCTGAGTCCCACCATTCTCCTAGCGTTTTTTGAGCATGCGATTGACCCAGTAGTCTGTCATGCTTTTCTCACTGCGCATGTTTAGACCTATTTAAGGCCTTTCTTAGGTTTCGGCCATCTACTACTATAGATCTCAATCCCGCTTACTCAAGAGACACCTATGACAGCTTCAACTAATTTGCCTATCACCTGCCTTGCCGCCGTCGCTTGGGCAGCTGGAAAACCGCTTAGCATTGAAAAAATTGAAGTAGCACCGCCTAAGGCGGGCGAGGTGCGCATTAGGGTCATAGCCAGCGGCGTCTGTCACACCGACGCGTTCACACTCAGCGGCGAGGACCCAGAAGGCGTATTCCCAGCCATTCTCGGCCATGAGGGCGGTGGAATTGTAGAATCTATTGGCGAAGGGGTTAGCTCGGTAGCAGTGGGCGATCATGTGATACCGCTTTACACCCCCGAATGCGGCGAATGTAAATTCTGCTTATCGGGCAAGACAAACCTCTGTCAAAAGATTCGCGCGACGCAAGGCAAAGGCCTGATGCCCGACGGCACAAGCAGGTTTAGCTGTAACGGGACGCCTCTCTTTCACTATATGGGCTGTTCTACCTTCTCGGAGTTCACCGTGCTGCCTGAGATCGCCCTCGCTAAAGTCAATCCAGAGGCGCCACTTGAGGAAGTCTGCTTGCTCGGCTGTGGGGTAACGACGGGCATGGGCGCAGTAATGAACACAGCGAAAGTAGAAGCCGGGGCAACGGTCGCCATATTTGGCCTCGGCGGCATAGGTCTGTCGGCAGTTATAGGCGCAACGATGGCCTCCGCTTCGCGCATAATCGCTATCGATGTAAACGAGAGCAAGTTTGACCTTGCCCGCAAACTCGGTGCAACGGATTGCATCAATCCGCAGACTTTCAACAAGCCCATTCAGGAGGTTATCGTCGAACTCACCGATGGCGGAGTCGACTACTCCTTCGAATGCATAGGTAACGTCGATGTGATGCGTTCGGCGCTTGAGTGCTGCCACAAGGGCTGGGGCGAATCGGTGATTATCGGCGTCGCGGGCGCGGGGCAGGAGATCTCGACGCGCCCGTTCCAGCTGGTGACAGGCAGAGTCTGGCGAGGTACCGCGTTCGGCGGCGTCAAGGGACGCTCGGAGTTACCAGGGATAGTCGAAGACTACCTAGCGGGCAAGTTCGCGCTGAGCGACTTTATTACACACACTATGCCGCTTGGTGATATCAATACTGCGTTCGATCTGATGCACGAGGGCAAGAGCATTCGCAGCGTGGTGCATTTCTAGCCACGCACGCTCAGAAGCTCTCGTCCCAATTGAGCGCATTGTATTTCTCGAGTATCTCCTTCACCGCGTCAACGGGCACGGCTTTGAGCTCGCCGCGCGCGCTACTTACCGTCGTCGCTTTGAAAATGGCGTTATAGACAGCCTCCACTGTCGCCTCCGCGGTGGCTGCAAAAAGCGGTGAAAGCGAATCATTAACAAGTACGGTAGTTGCCACCGGCTCGCTGCTAACACGCGGCTTGCGGACCGTTGGGTTGGTAGAGAAGGCGATTACGTAGTCACCAGAGCCGTTGCTCGCATAGGAGCCTGTGCGCCCCAGACCAAGCATCGCACGCATACTTAATCGAGAAAGGCCTAGCTCACTTAGCGGCGCATCGGTCGCGACTACGACCATGATTGAGCCATCCTCGCGATCGGCATTGTCGGGTGGCAACGCATTTTTGAAGGCATAAGTCCCGAGCTCTCGGCCAACCGGTGCGCCGTTGATGCTCATAATACCGCCGTAGTTAGTCTGCACGAGCACGCCTACAGTGTAACCACCAAGCGTCTCGGGTAGAATGCGGGAACTGGTACCTATACCGCCCTTCCAGCCGAAGGCCTGCGTACCAGTACCCGCGCCGACACTGCCCTCCTCTACCGCACCGCCAGAGGCGTTAGCAAGCGCGGCGAAGACTTCTTCACGCTGGATTGGGTCCGCCCACATATTATTAACGCGGGCATCGTTGGTCTCACCGACGATAGGATTAACCGTATGTTCGCCCATACCGGGCTGCGTATAGACCCATTCTTTGAGCGCGTTCGCTGCGCTCCAGACGCACAAAGTACAGGTCAGCAGAATCGGCGTTTCAATCTCTCCGAACTCTCTTACCTGAGTCTCGCCAATGAGCTTGCCGTAGCCATTACCCACGTGAATCCACGCGGGGATGGGATGGGTGTAGAGATTACCTTCCGCCGGGATGATCGCTGTGACACCTGTGCGGATATCATCGCCGCGAACAACCGTCGTGTGCCCGACTTTCACATTGCCAACATCGGTGATTGCGTTCATCTCACCGGGTTTAAAGATGCCAACCACGAGTCCAATGTCGCGGGCACGCGGTCGGCTATCATCGCGCTCCTGCGCTTGAGACTGCGCGACTATACTCGCAGACGCCATTACAGCAACGAGAAAACAGACCAGCCGACTTTTTTCTCGATGTATCATTACCGAACCGAGTACTTAGTAAAGGCTCCACCCGCCTGCGACAGCGAATTGGGTCCTTCTGCTGCGAAAACATTACCGTCGGCATCAACAGCAACGCCTTCGCCGGCTGTGCCTTGGTAAAGTCGATCTTCACGCTCGAACGGAGGGATCATTGCATGGGTGATGTCACTATCAATGTGACCAATCCGAACACCATTGCGCCAACTCGGATGATTAAGCGGGCCCGACTCGGAGTCGATCGCGTAGACCTGATCGTCGTCAGTTATAAATAGTCCGCTTATCCGTCCATAGGTGTAGCGGGACTCGAGGTAATTGCCCTCTTGGTCAAATATTTCGATTCGGTGATTGCCTCGATCAACCACCCAGAGGCGTCCTTTCGAGTCAAAATCCATAGCGTGAGGGGTGCGGAATTCGCCGTGCTCTAAACCAATGCGTCCCCATTGCTTAATAAAGGTTCCATCGGGCGCGAATTTCATCACGCGGGCCGTGTCGCCACGCGCACGCCCCTCCTCGATGGCTTCTTGAGTAATCATCCCTTGGCCGTTGTGGCCGTCGGAAACATAGATACTCCCATCGGGTCCTACGAGTACATCATTCGGCTGATTGAAATGAGCGCCATCGTTGCCCGTCTGCCCGGGCACGCCTAGGCTCATGAGAAGTTCACCCGAGGGGCTAAACTTATGAACCTGATGCCCCTTCGTGCCCTCCTCATTACCGGCGAAATCGGTCACCCAGACATTGCCCTCAGCATCGACGTCGATTCCGTGAGGCGTCATCATCAAACCACCGCCGAAATTTGCGAGCACTTCGCCTGTGTTTCGATCAAATTTGAAAATCGGATCCACAGGATTTGTATCGCAGTTAACTGGCACTCCTGAGCCGAAATTTCCAGCGCCACAGCGCTCATACGCGACAACATTACCGTCAGTGGGGTCGATGTCGATCCCTGCCGTCGAACCCCAATTGCGGCCGGCTGGCAAGTCGCCCCAGTTTCGGGTGACTACTGGATTGGGATTGGGCATACCGATACCCGAAATGCTGTTGCCGCTGATAGCCTCGGGCTGCGCCGCTGTGGACGAGGATGAACTCATTTCTGCGCCGCCACAGGCGGAAAGCGCAAGCGATACGCAAAGCGCGAGAGGACGTAGGCCTAATTTAATTAAGGGGGTCGTGGACTGGGACATAATCGCTCCTAATAATTATTATTGACGGATAGTCGTTTCTTCTTTCTTCACACTTCATAGTACTACGACTAACCGCTATGTGAACCCCCCCGGCCTTTTGGGCTCAAACAGTGATTGCAAAGACTAAACGCATTACTCGACTTCGCATTCACAGTTGCTCAACTCTCGGGTTACTATCGTGCTTTCTTCGGAAGCATTTACAAATCCCAGAGTCCGATTCTAAAAAAATAACGCAGCCTCGACTGCCGCAGGATTCATTACTACCATGTTTAGAACTCTCAAGAACTCACATAACGTCGAAGATCTTCGCCTACTCGCTAAACAGCGCCTACCTGGGCCAATTTTCCACTACATTGATGGCGCCGCCGACGATGAGACCACCTATCGTCGTAATACCGCGGCCTATGCTGACTGTGACCTGGTACCAAACGTGCTGGCAGGTGTGCAAGACGTCGACATGTCGGTTACGGTAATGGGGCAGAAATTGGCGATGCCTTTGTTCTGCTCACCCACTGCGCTACAACGATTATTCCACCACGACGGTGAGCGAGCCGTGGCTCGCGCGGCAGAAAAGTTCGGTACGATGTTTGGTGTATCGGCGCTGGGATCGGTTAAGCTCGCCGAAATCGGCGCTATGATTTCAACGCCAAAATTGTTCCAGTTTTATTTTCATAAAGACCGCGGCCTAAACGACGCTATGGTCGAGCGCGCAAAAGCCGCGAAGTTCGACACTCTCGCCCTAACCGTCGACACCATCACGGGCGGGAATCGCGAGCGCGACCTTTATACAGGATTTACCTCACCCCCGCGCCTAACACTAAAAAGCCTTGCGAGTTTTGCCACTCATCCGGGCTGGGCACTCAACTATTTTTTCAGAGAAAAATTCGAGCTCGCCGAACTCAAAGACTATGTCGACCAGGGTTCTAACGTCGCGGTCTCGATTGGTGACTACTTTGGTTCGATGCTAGACCAATCGATGAATTGGGACGACGCGGCCGCTCTGAAAGAAAAATGGGGAGGTCCTTTTTGCCTCAAAGGCATCATGAGTGTCGCGGACGCGCGCAAAGCCGTAGAAATCGGTGCAGATGCGATCATGGTATCAAACCACGGCGGGCGTCAGCTCGACGGTTCGCGTTCGCCTTTCGATCAGATAGCCGAAATAGCCGATGCAGTTGGCAACGATATAGATATCATATGCGACGGCGGCATTCGCCGCGGCACGCATGTGATAAAAGCATTGGCCGCGGGAGCCAAGGCGTGTTCCGGCGGACGTATGTATCTTTACGCGCTTGCAGCCGCAGGGCAGCCCGGCGTTGAAAAGGCCCTAGGCAATATGCGAAATGAAATCGAACGCGACATGAAGCTCATGGGAGTCACTAGAATAGATCAGCTCAACAGAGAGATGCTCAGGTATCGTTAATTTGCATAGGCTATAAGCTCCTCCCTAGACAAAGGGGAGCGCAATAGGTAATTTAAGTTGTATGTACTCGAGGATTTAATCCGTTCGAAGTAGCACTAGACATTATAAAAACATCAACAAGGTCTAAGATTATGAAAAGAACCACGATCGCCTCTTTGGCCAACCATTTTCAGCACTCTCGCCAATTTTTTTTAGTTGCTGTCGTGGCGGCAGCCACCGCACTCGCTGGCTGCTCCGATCAAGCGGCGCCCGAGCAACAAGCAGCGACAGCCGAAACAGAGATACACTCGCAAGCTGTCAACTTAGCGACCGCCGATGCCGCAAATGCCGACCGCAATGCCTACTTCGGCGACCTGCATGTGCATACCATGTACAGTTTCGACGCTTTCATCTTTGGAACCACTTCATCGCCAGATGACGCCTACGAATTTGCCAAGGGTGGCACTGTTGTTCATCCAGCCGGCTTTGACATGACGCTCAACCGGCCTCTAGATTTTTACGGTGTTAGTGACCATGCGTTTTATATCGGCGTACTTCGGGAGATGGCGAATCCAGAGTCAGAAATTTCTAAACACGAAATAGCTGCTGGCATGACGACTCTTGGCGATGCAGCAGATCGCGGCCGCAAGTTCTACGAAATCTTTGATTTTATGCAAACCGAACGCGCGCCCGAAATCAATGATCCTGAGATAAGAAAATCCGCGTGGGAAGATATTAAGGCCGCAGCCAACAGGCATAACGATCCTGGTAACTTCACTACTTTTATTGCCTACGAGTACACCACTTCGGACCGAGACCAAGGAAATTTACATCGTAATGTGATTTTCCGCGGCGACACGGCACCAGAGCTTCCATTCTCGCGCATCGACTCGCAGAACCCCGAAGACCTCTGGAAATGGATGGACTCGAACCGCGAGCAAGGCATCGAAAGTCTCGCTATTCCGCATAATTCGAACGGCTCGAATGGCTCGATGTTCGCGCTAGTTGATTGGGCAGGTAATCCGCTCGACAGTGCCTACTCTGAGCAACGCATGCGCAACGAGCCACTAGTCGAGATTACGCAGGTAAAGGGCACTTCGGACACCCACCCTGCTCTATCGCCAAACGACGAATGGTCTGATTTCGAGATAATGAAACTTCGCATTGCCTCGCGCCTCGAAAGTAAACCAAACGGCAGCTACATCCGCGAAGCGTATTTGAACGGCATCACGTTGCAGGATCAACAGGGGTTTAATCCTTTTAAATTTGGTGTCATCGGCTCGAGCGATACACATAACGCCACGTACGCCGGTGACGAAGACAATTATTGGAGCAAGGTTGGACTGCGTGACTCGGATGGCGTACTACGTGGCTCTGTACCCCTCGATGAACCACGCGAAGGTGGCGAGGTCTATGCCGACACCTACTTTAACCAATGGGGAGCAGCAGGGCTCGCTGCGGTATGGGCTGAGGAAAATACGCGCGACTCGATTTACGATGCCTTCCGCCGTAAGGAAACTTTCGGCACCACGGGTCCTCGTATGAAGGTACGCTTTTTTGCTGGCTACGACCTGCCAGAATTAGACGATCCTAATTTGGTCGCCAGAGCTTATGCCAACGGTGTAACAATGGGTGGCGATCTCTTAGCGCAGTCGGCCGAATCTCCTGAGTTTATAGCATGGGTTGCACGAGATGCGATGAGCGCGCCCTTACAACGCGTCCAAATTATCAAGGGCTGGGTGCAAGGGGGCGCAGCGCAAGAGCGTGTTATCGATGTTGCCTGCTCTGGCGGCATGGCTGTAGATCTTGCAACCAACAGATGTCCAGACAATGGAGCATCGGTTGATATAGGCGATTGCAGTATTAGCAGCAACGTCGGTGAGGCCGAGCTAAAAGCTAAATGGCGGGACCCAGATTTCGACCCAAATCAGAATGCTTTCTACTATGTTCGCGCTCTCGAGAATCCCACGTGTCGCTGGTCGACCTGGGACGCCGTCCGCGCCGGGGTAGAGCCTCGAGCAGATATGGCGACCACAATACAAGAGCGCGTCTGGTCATCGCCTATTTGGATTACGCCTGCGAATTAAATTAGTCCTATGCGTTCACTTTTACGCCAGCCGTTTCTGTGGTTTCTCTGCATTAGCGGCGCACTTTTCGTCGCTGACGCGCGGACTTCTAGTCAGCCTGAGGCTATCGTCGTCTCGCCCGCAGTTCGCCAGCGTATCGCACTGCTGTGGGAAACGCAGATGGGCACCTCACCGAGTGCAAACGAACTTGAATCGTTAATCGCCGGCTGGATAGAAGAGGAAGCATTGTATAGGGAGGCGATGCGGCTAGGTCTCGATCGCGAAGACTCTATTATACGGCGGCGGCTGGTACAAAAATTAAATTTCATCGCCGAATCTGATCCGGTGGCTGAGCCAGAAGACGCGACTCTTGAGGCATTCTACGAAAGCAACATCGCCGACTATACCCTGCCCGAACGCCTCACCTTCTCGCAGCTTACTTTTGGAGAAGAGGCCTCGGCTTTGGCTGCACTCGACGCACTTGCCTCTGGAGCTGACGCGGACACACTTGGAGAGTCCACCATGCTCAACCGCACCTATTCCTACCGCAGCGCGCTCGATCTTAATTCCACCTTTGGGTTGGGCTTTGCCTCTCAGATAGACACCACCGTGCTAAGCAGCTGGCAGGGACCGTACAAGAGTAGCTTCGGTTATCATCTGATACGTCTGAACAGCGTCGAGCCAGAGCAAGCCACTCCTTTCTTTGCGGCTAGGGATAAAGTGGTTCGCGACTATTCTCAAGCGAACAAAAAATCTGCGCGCCAGCGCTATGTCGAAAATCTGCTCGAGAATACCGAGATCCGCATCGAGTGAACGCGTTTTCTTCCATGCTTCTTATTATACGCCTGACTACGCTTTTTTCAGCGCGATCATTCCTTTGTGCACCGCCAATCACTTACCGCGCAAGGCTTACCGCAAGCACTGCCGTTCTATTGTGCCTTGTCGGGCTTGGATTAATTATCGGCTCACCCGCGCACGCGCACGAAATTCGCCCAGCCTATCTGAAGCTCACACAGTTAAGCGTCAACGACGCGGCTAGTATGACAACTACCGGGGAGTTAGCAATCAGCAGTACCTCGGTCTTTTTCGAAGCCTCTTTGCGCCAGCCGCAGATCGACGGTCGTTTTCTCGGATTAGACCTCGCCACCAACTGCGCCGCGCAGCAAACCAGTGCCAGCCTCTCAAGCGAAGCACTCATTGAGGTCTATCTTTTATCCTGCGGCGATGACTCGCTGCAAAAAATTGAAATACTCGGATTAGATCGCACGATGATCGATGCGCTAGTTAGTATCACGCGTCTTGATGGCAGCGATTCCAACCATCTAATTACAGCGCAAGAAACAAGCCTCGACCTCGGCAGTGATTCAACGGTGCTACCGGCCTATCTCCTTGTAGGATTCGAGCATTTAGTACTCGGCTATGATCATATTCTGTTCGTTCTCATGCTGCTGTATCTCGTCAGCAAACCGCGGCAAATTTTCTGGGTCGTGAGCAGTTTTACGCTCGCGCACTCGCTTACGCTCGCTCTCTCGGCACTCGACGTTTTCATAGTCGCGCAGCGACCCATCGAGGCTGCGATCGCGGCAAGTATTGTGCTTCTCGCCTATGAAATACTCACCGACCGGCGGTCCTTTAGCCATCGGTTCCCCTCGCTTGTTGCCTTCAGTTTTGGTCTTATCCACGGACTCGGTTTCGCTGGCGCACTCAGCGAGATTGGTTTGCCGGAGGGCAGTAGGTTTAGCGCATTGCTCTTATTTAATATTGGAATAGAGATGGGGCAGATCGCGATCGTTATGGGCGTATTGATCGCGCTGCGTTTACTGCCGCTACGACGACTGTCATTGCCCACTCAGGCTTGGCTTAGAAGCGCGCCTGCAGTAGTCATCGGTGGTGTCGCTAGCTATTGGTTTCTAGAACGTGCGTTTGCGATAGTATTGCCGCTGATCTCCTAGCGCCCATCGCGTCTCGCGAACACTGCCTACGGCAGATCTATTTGCTTTTTTTATTTTCGGCAGATGCATCTTGGTTAGGCGCTTCGGGTGAGCGATCGGGGCCGAGCGTATTGCGGACGGTGCCCGAGAGGGGTTTTTCGCCTTCCATCGCGGTCACAAGATTGAGTGTGCTTTTTAGAAATGTCATACCTACTGTCATTCCTAGAACGAGCGATAACCGCATAACCCAAGGGATATGTGTCCCCGTTATGTATTCGCCAATCTCAGCAATCGCGATTATGGTAATAAGTGCGACGAAACAAGTTTTCCACACATATTTGGCCATTATCTCAACCTCCCACCAATGTCTCTCTAATTTCTCTCGGACTCTATTATACGCATTGTCCCTTCTCCGAGCATTCATGCGCTTTCTACAAGTAGTTATCACCTACAGAGCAAGCAGCGATCCGACTAAGGTGGCTATAGGGCAATCCTGTCTCAACGTGCCACTCATTGAACTGACCCTGAATTTTTGCAAGATCGCGCTTCGATGTAGGGTTCTCTGCAATATCAAGGCCGATGCTTCTTAGCAATACGACGACATCGCGCGCCGGGATAAAGCAGTCTTTTCCGACTCGGCGTAAGAACCAGAGCGCGCTTTGTCCTCCCAGGCGAGAGCCATTTTTCTTTAAATAAGTCATAAGCCCGATCTGATCTTCTACTGGCCATTGAGCAATAAATTTACCGAAGCCGCCGCTGCGCCGAGACTCGTCCTGAACGAAAAAAACATTGTCCTGAAGCGCTTTGATCTTCTGCCAATTGCGCACCACACGCCTGTCACTGGTGAATGCTTCCCATTGCTCGGGCGACAAGTAGCTAAGTTTGCGAGGATCAAAACCGAGAAAGGCTTCTTCAAAACTGGGCCACTTGTTCTCAATGACCTTCCAACTAAACCCAGCTTGATTAATCGATTTGGTCATCATGGCAAGGTAGCGATCATCGCCAAGCTCGATGAGCTCTTTATCAGTCGCCACTTTAGGCAACAGCGCTTTTAACGCTCGGGCTCCGCCTTTTCGCGATTCAGCACGCGAACGAATGTCATCGAATTTGCTCATTTTTTCACTTTTTCAGAATTTTACCTTGCACCAACTATGCCTAAGCAGACTGTCAAACGCTAGCGTTTAGCTCGACAGCCTGCCCATGCGGCGTATTCAAATACGCCGATCTCCATTGCTCTATTCGCTGCACTAGCTCGCTGACGTCTGTAAGCTTTTTCTCCTGCGCGATAGCCTCAAGCGCGGAAAGCCAATGCTCGTAGTAAGTATCACCTATATCAGCATCGCCCTGCGCTTGAGCGCTCTCAATTTTGACAGTCAAATAGCTCGCCCATTCGGGCCAAGTAAATGTTCCAGATTTATGTAATGCAATCACGAGACTAAACGCGGTTGCTTCCCAAGGCGCTTTAAAAACTGGCCCGTTTGCGTCTTTTGGCTGATACAAAAAGTTAGTCATGGGTAAGATAGGGCTCCCAAAGGTCGACAAAAACTCTGTCTTGGTTGCATTCTTTTATATCGCCTTTATCGATGGTGCTTCCATCGGTAGTCGTCACTGAGCCTCTTACACGCTTGTCCTCTGACACCCCTCCGCCACTGGCGGCATACGATGCATAAGACGGGAATAGCGCAACACGCGCAAACGACACCGTGTAGAGTATTTCCCCAACAATCGTGTCCTCGTCACGACGATGGGCGTTAGCATCAGGATAGATGTGCACGCCGTTTATTGCATAGATGATGCCCGTGACACCGTGAACATACTGAGGCGCACGCGTATGACCCGCGTGCGTCATTGGCAGAACTTGCACCTTTGTCCCAACAGCGTACTTGGGCTGCCGCAATTCGGGAAGACTCGTAGGCCCACCCTTAGCTAGCAATTCGGCCGCTTTCGCCGGCGTAGGCGGCTCTATTGTCGACCTGTCATGCCGCTGGATCGACTGGTTCGTTGCTATGTCGACAGACGCGGCGAAGGGGAGCGATTCTAATTCTTCTCGCTCGAGCAGACCTTTTGCATACAGGAGCTTTTGCAGACCAACGAGCCACGTTTCGTAATAGCTATTGTCCAGATAACGCTGTGGCTCCTGATTCTCGCGCGCATGGCGCGACTCATCGATATTCCACTGTCCGAGCATACCGGTAGCGAGAGTTAGCGCAAACGCTCGGCGCTCCCACTCAGCATGAAAAAGAGGTTCGGGTGAATCCGAGGCGATTGCGTCCAGATTGCGGGCCGACAACACGCGACCAAAGCCTTGCTTGCCTCCGAGGTCGTGTGCGCCGATCACCCGCGAACCTCGTTCGTCTCAGGTGGGTTTACTACCTCAACGCCAATCATTGCATTGCGAGTAACAAGCTCTGCAAGCTGAGCCTCACTCCATCCCTCGGTGCCAACTGGGCGCTGTGGCAGGACGAGGTAGCGAAGCTCCGCAGTGGAGTCCCACACTTGCACACGCGTAGTGTCTGCTAGATGCGTACCAAATTCTGCCAACACCGCTCTCGGCTCGCTCACCGCGCGCGATCGGTACGGTGCCGATTTGTACCAAGCAGGCGGCAGGCCCAATACCGTCCATGGATAGCAAGAGCAGAGCGTGCATACGACGAGATTGTGCACATCATCAGAGTTCGCTACTACTTTGAGGTGTTCCCCCTGACGCCCCATGAAGCCAAGACTCGCCACAGCGTCGGTAGCATCGGTAAGTAATGCCTGCCGGAATTCAGCACTCGTCCATGCCTTGGCGACAACCTGCGCGCCATTGCGCGGGCCCACTCTATGCTCATAGGTATCGATAATTTCGTTTAGCGTTTCGGGATTCACTAGGCCTTTTTCAATCAGCAGGCTTTCAAGAGCCTTAACCCGCAGCTCTAGTTCTGAAGGCGGCGCAGTGTGGTCATGGTCATGGTCATGGTCATGGTCATGGTCATGGTCATGGTCTTCAGAATTAGACATTCGTGTGCCTCGGGAAAAGAGCAAAAAATGACGCTTGTTATTCGCGTTCGACAATAAAATCGAGCTGCGCATCGCGGTAGCGTGGCAACCTCACCGCAGCAGCGACCGCCTCCATGGTATTAAAGGGCGCGTCGACTAATAGGCTGTTGAGTAACCAAGCTGGCAGGCTTGCTCCCGGCTCGAGATGACCTTCGCTTGATGCTAGCACTCTACCCTGGCCTAGCGGCTCAAAACGCCAACCCGAGACTGCACTCGGCAGCCTTATCCGCTTGGGGTTCTCTGGCAACACACCATCGATATTGCGATTATCGAGCTCGACAATGCGCGTCATCGGATCTTGCGTCCAGACAAAATGCATAACAACGTCACGGTCTTTGATTGGGAAAGGCATATCGTTATGCCGGTAGACAAACTGTTCTGTCGCCGACATTCGCTCAACAGTGTAAGACTCTGCGCAGCGCGCCTCGAGCAGCCCACAAGCGCTTGGATCGTCAATTAGTGCTACCAGAGAGCTTAAACGGACATCTTCCAAAATCATCTCTGCTCGCACAGCGGCGAAATCGGATCCCTGCTGCTCGCGAGTGAAAACGCGAATGCCGTTCTGCTCCTTGCGCAGCTGCCAGCCGGTTTCTTGTTCACTGCCGCTCGCTGGCGTAACTAGCAACGCAGCGCAGAGGAATTGCACAAAAGATTTAAAGCCTACTCGCGAGTAAAAATTTCGGCGTATGCCAAACCGCATCGTGCTCCCTCTGAGTAGTTGTTAACGATGCCCGAGCAGCTTAGGCCTGAGTAAGCGCCTGCTCGAGATCAGCAATGATGTCATCGATATGCTCGATACCAATACATAAACGAATTGTCTCAGGCTTAACGCCAGCTTTTAGCTGCTCTTCAGGCGTGAGCTGTCGGTGAGTGGTCGACGCAGGATGACAAGCTAGTGATTTCGCATCGCCAATGTTGACGAGGCGCTTGATCATACCCAGCGCATCATAGAACTTCACACCGGAATCGAAGCCGCCTTTGATTCCAAAGGTTAACAGCGATGAAGGTTTACCGCCGCAATATTTTTGCGCCAGCGAGTAGTTAGAATCGCCCTCGAGGCCTGCGTAACTCACCCACTCCACTTTGTCATGCGCTTGCAAATATTCGGCTACTTTCAGCGCGTTCTCACAGTGCCGTTCCATTCGGAGGTTAAGCGTCTCGAGACCCTGCATAATCATGAACGAGTTCATCGGCGACAAGGCCGAACCGGTATTGCGAAGCGGCACAGTGCGCGCACGACCAATGAAGGCCGCTGGGCCCAATGCTTCGGTATAAACGACGCCATGGTAAGACGGTTCCGGCGTGTTTAGACCTGGGTAACGCTCGGCATTTTCGGCCCAAGGGAACTTGCCAGAATCAATGATAACGCCACCAATGGTGGTGCCATGTCCGCCTACATATTTTGTTAGCGAATGCACGACGATGTCGGCACCGAACTCGATAGGGTTACAAACAGCAGGAGATGCGACAGTATTATCCACAATCACCGCAACACCGTGGCGGTGAGCTGCGGCACAGACAGGCTCGAGATCGATGATATTGCCCGCCGGGTTACCTATGGTTTCGCAATAGACCGCTTTGGTGTTCTCGTCGATAAGTTTCTCGATCGCCTCGGCCGAATCGTTCTCAGCGAAGCGTACTTCGATACCCTGACTGGGCAACATATGTGCGAAAAGCGTGTACGTACCGCCGTACAGCTGTGGTGTCGAAACGATGTTGTCCCCCGCCTTAGCTAACGTCAGTATTGCGTAGTTGATCGCCGCCATCCCCGAACTCACCGCAAGACCCGCGATTCCGCCTTCCATTGCTGCCATGCGCTGTTCGAGCACATCGTTAGTCGGGTTCATTATGCGGCTGTAAATATTGCCGGGCACGGCGAGGTCGAAGAGATCGGCGCCATGCTGTGCATTGTCGAACTCGTAGGCAACGGTCTGATAAATGGGTACGGCGACCGACTTTGTGGTGGGATCAGTTGTGTAGCCTGCATGAATAGCGATGGTTTCTTTTTTCATCAGAAATTGCCTATAAAAATGACTGGGAACAGACGCGAATTTATACCCTATAGCACGTTGTAGCGGCAATACTATAAGGCAAATTCCATGATAGAGAAGCTACGATTTACTCGAATAAATCAGGTCTAAGAGCAAGATACGGATCAGCTCGACCTATAGAAGACGTATAAAGGGGCTGCCGAACCTGCCATACGCTTTCGGTTCGCACTGTGTTTTTCAATGAATCAAACCTTAAGCAGTTATCTTCCCAAGGCTCACCGAGGAAATTGAGCAATCCACTAATCGACTTTTTGGGCGAAAGCACTAATTCCTCGTATTCAACAACAAAAATATCGTCTCCAAACAGAGATTGCCAATGCGTCATCAAGTCTGCTTGCAAATTAATATAGTGTCGAGTTGATTCGATACTTGTCGCATAGTGCTGACCGGGACCAAACCTGGTTGTGAATATTGACCACGCGATGTCTCTCCATGCCCTTTGAGTAAGAATAATTTTAGCGCGTGGGAAGAGTGCCTTGATCAATCCGAGATAGAGGAAATTGTCAGGCCTTTTATCGGTCAGCCGAGTATTGCAACCAAACACTCGCTCAGATTCCGTTTGATAGCTATTCGCCCATTCCCTTCTCATCTTCTCTGAAAGAGAGGCGCAGCCGTTAGGAAACTCTGGCAAATGTTTTGCGATTAATCGGGGAAAAAATTCTCGCTCTCCCGCAGGCGTAAAAGAAGAATGAGCTGCGAGGATCTGCTCGACTAGTGTAGAACCTGAGCGGAACATTCCGCAAATGAAGACAGGTTCATTCTGATTGTTCATAACATGCCCGGCAAGCCACGCCGCGTCGAAATTTTGCTTAATCGCCTCGAAATGAGCCTCAGTAAGTGCATTTTCATACTTAACATAGTTTGCTCGATCGACCGAGTTTGCACGTTCGAAATGGGTTAGCGCTTCAGAATAATTTCCGCATTGCTCAAATGCTCGCCCGAGAGCAAAGTGAAGATCGGGATCCTCGTTCTCACATCCAATTTCTTTAAGTCTAACCAACAAAGGAGAAGACTCATCGGAAAATTTCTGCGCGTCCGCTAGTCGAACAAGTGCTGGAAGATAATCGGGCTGGATATCGAGACACTTAGAGAATTGCGCAAGTGCGACCGGTCGATCCCCGCGCTGTTCGGCAATGCATCCAAGATTGAAATAGGCGGGCACATACTTTTCATTAATACTAAGCGCATTATAAAGATGCCTTTCAGCGCTTTGATCATCTCTCAGCTGCTGCGAGTAAACGGTAGCAATATTCAGCTCTATTTCCTCCGGCCGCTCGGCGCCCAATTCGATGGCCCGCAGATATGAGGCTATTGCGGCCTCTGACTCACCTGCTCGAGCGAGCAAATAAGCATAATTGAAATGCCCATCTGCAATTGAGTTACGCTGAAGATACAAACGGTAGAGCGCTAATACGCGGTCGAGTTGTTGTGGCGTATTGCTTCGAGCAGATATTGCTTCGAGTATAGAAATGTCATCCGGCAGGACCGCAGCTAGCCGATGCAGAAATTCTATGGCGGCCGCTTCGTCTCCCTGCGCTTCGCAGATTCGAAACAGCCCCCAAAGACTAGATTGATTGTCGTGATCGACCGTCAATACATCTTCAAGTAGTTGTCTAGACTCATCCAGCCGCCCTGCTCTGAATGCGAGAGTCGCATCAGTCAATAATTGGCTAACGTTCATGCCCGCGACTCCAGACAATCAAAGAGCAACGTGTCCTACTCATATAAAGCAGAACTAGGACTTTCGAGCATCAGCACGTAGTCTCAGTGGCCGCCAGCACTGCATCGAGTAATGCATTAAGTACATCGGGGCGAGCCAGCCAGACTCATGCAGCTCAACGATGACCTTCGCATCTAGCGCATTAAGCTTATTTACATTGATTCCTACATAAGTCGCTAAGACTTTCTGTTCGTTTGAGCCTTCTACATTGTAATTTGCTTGCATCTGATCGAGCACGTTGTGTTTCATAAGTAATTTGACAAATTCACCGGTACGTTTTCTTTCTTCCTCGTATTCGCCAACAAATTGCATTACAGCCCTTACTTCCTGCGAAGGCTCTTCACCAACGAAGAATGGGAACTTAGCATTTTCTGTTATTGTTTCTCCCGCGCGGTCAAGCACGAGAGCGCGGCCACCATCTTCCTGCGATGCGAACGCGAAGGGATAACAGCGCAAATAAGACGGTACATAACAGTCTGGATCCCATCGGCCGTTATCATCTACGAAAAGATTTCCGTCGCCCGGCAAGCCCACAACCGCCATTGGAACTGGGTTTTCCATATTCGAAAAGACGATAGGATAGTGTCGCTGAGCGCTACTGATCTCAACCATCGTGAGCGGAATTGCTCGTTCGTTTTTTACAAATTCGAAGGCATTTTCAGAGGGCGTGATTCCTAACTTTCCGTGGGATTCGTATGTCAGTATTTCAGGCTGTTTATAAAGAAACTTCTTGCCCGCCATCGCCGCTAATGGATTTTCCTGCTGCTCGTTTGCCACGCTAACTTCTCCACTTTTCATTTAATGTGAATCAAAAAATCAGTTTAGGTATTTTTTGCCTAATCCGCCCGCAACCACCCTGTAAGTGCGTATCGGGGTTTTACTGCAAAAGGAGCCACGTAGGATACTTGATGATCACGCGGCACTTTAAACAAACTGCAACTATTAAATGTAGGCACGTGAGTTTTGGTAACATTCTGCCCCTCAACAAATTCCAACATGCCGCCCCAATGAGATTCCCAGTCTTTGGTTAGATTAATAACAATGGCAAACCGTCTATCATCTGCTGTGCTTGCACTATCGTTATGTTGCATCAAAAAATGTCCTGGCGCGAAGAGTGTAGCTTGAAGTTCGATTTTTCGAATCTGCTCATCACCCGTTAGGTCCTGGAAAAACTCTATCGTATCTGGGCTATTAATTGCCTCTAAGATAGCATTGAGCATTAGCTGGGGTTCCCATTTATTCGTATAGGCATCGATCATAGGGTAACGGAAATAGGCAAACTGATACTCTCTCTTAGCTTGCTCGATGACTGCACTGTGAAAAGCCTGACGATCCTCTGGTGTCATCGCTGATAATTGCGCAGCAGTTCTCGTCATGGCCTCCGCTCCATTTCGAAAAGCTAACTCCCAAGTTACCTGTTGATCTAAGCAGGTGAATGTTTCCTCAGCAGCAAATTGCTCTAAAAAATTGGGAATCTGCACCACGCCAGACACGGCTAACTCTTCGCCTAAAGCAACGCGGTTTATTGAAGGGTTAAGTAGCAAGCCTCTAAAATTATGCATAGTTATACGCTCTTAATTTTGCTGCGATTATCTGAGCGATACCATACCATATTGACTAGAAATCAAGAATCAACAACTCTCTCATTTTACGGTTGCAGTGGCGTCTGAAGTGATTATTATCTAAACCACTGTGACGCTTCGTTAGAAGAATATGGATTCCTATGCATTCAACTCCAGAGTCAGTGCTCAAACAGTTTGATCTCGCATTTAAGCAGGGTGCAATCAACAAAGCGCTGGACCTTCTGCGAACTCTTTGTCAGCTCTGTCCAGAAGACCCCGAAGCGCACCACAAACTTGGCGTCATGGAGGAGGAATATGGGACATTGGCAAATGCGCGTAGCGCTTATCTCCGATGTCTCACTTTGGCGCCGACAGTTGCTAAGGCGTATCTCTACGCCGGCTACTGTTTACAGCGGCAGGGAGAAGAACAAATCGCCGTCGAACTTTACTCACTTGGCGCTGATATAGATGAGAGCATCCTAACCCTTTGGCAATCAAATCAGCAGTCAGATCAATCGCGCCGTCGCTCAGCTGCTGCTAGTAGGCTTCTTCGCGAACACTTGAGCAAGTTACATTTATCATCCGTTGGGTCTGGGGTTGATTGCCAGCGGATCGCCTCGGGAATATGGACACGAACTCATAACGACGATTATCGCTTTAGAAACACCCAGCAGATACCACAGCTGTTCTATCTCCCCGATATAACTGCACAGGGCTTTCACGACTCAAGCGACTGGAAATGGGCGCAAGCGCTACAGTCTGCCGCTGCTGAAATTAAAAATGAGTTGAACAACGCGTTACCTCTGATCAGGGACCAAGGCCGTCCCTATCTTCCTGCAGGCAGCCAGGCTGACGGCGCGATAGCGATGTTAGCAGGCTCCTTGAACTGGACAGCATTAGACCTCTTCATTGATGGCAGCCCTAATAATGAGTTCGTGCCCCACTTTCCTAAGACACTTGAGGCTCTCTCCGAAGCGCCTTTATATAGTCTCGATGAAAATCCATTCGAAGTATTTTTCTCATTACTACGCCCGGGTCAGCATATTTCTCCTCATTTTGGATTGTCTAATCACAGCCTAACCGTACATTTACCACTTGTAATACCTGACAAATGTTGGCTGCGGGTAGGCGAGGAAACCCGTCAATGGGCGCCAGGGAAAGTCACCGTATTCGACGACACTTTTATCCATGAGGCACGGAATGAGAGCGCAGAGGAGCGAATAGTTTTGATTTTTTCGATCTGGCATCCTGACCTCACCGACGCTGAACAACAAGCAGTGAAGCGATCTTTCCGATCCAGGCGAGATTGGCTTACGCAGCGCCGCATACCTTAGAAAAAAGTAGCGGCGAGTTTATTCAATACATCCGACACGCTCGAGCGCATCGAATAGAGGTGACAAATATGCGTCAAACGGCTGCCAGCGCCCTATTCGCTTATCGCTGATCGTCTCTCGCACTTGAAGCTCGCTAAAGGTAAAACTGCTCGAGACAGTTTTGTGAAAGTTCAAGCAATCGTGGCTCCAAGGCAATCCGCAAAATGCAGTAATTTGCTGTCCGATCTCTACCGGGTTTGCAACAAGTAGCTCGTAGTTAACATCCATGACTCGATCAGGGGCTAACAAAGCCCAATGGTCCATGAGTCTACAAGCGTTTACATAAGCATGCGCAAGCGACTCGAAATCACAGGCGTAATTGTGGCTCTCAGAAAACATTCGAGTGAATATGCTCCAACAGACATCACGCGGATCCCGGCGCATTTGAATCACCTTCGCATTGGGAAATAGCGACAGAATCATCCCTACATGCTGAAAGTTATGTGGCATTTTATCAGTGATAACTTGCCCCGATGCTTCTGTACCCTCCCGTTCCTCAAAAAGCGGTGTATTGTCAAAATAGCGTGCTGCGAGGAATTGCCAGTCTTGATGTGTCAATTTATCAGGAGACGCTAATCTGCCAGCAGCGACGTCCTTGTGAAATTGGCTGACTAGAAAACCCAAAGCCTCATTCTCCCCGCCTGCTGTGACGTTCGGAAGTTGCGCTAGCATTCGTTCAACAAGGGTTGTTCCCGAGCGCGGCATACCTACGATAAACAACGGCGTAGCGTGGTTGCTGGGATCAAAATCTGGGGGCACATAGTGCGGGAAAGATCGCACTATGTTTTCATATGCTAAGTCACTCGCCGCTGAATCGTAGCGGTTATTGAGAGACTTCATATGCGCACTCTGAGCTGCATTTGCGCTCGAATAATAGGAGAACGCAACCTCATAGTTTTCTATCCTGGTGTGCGCATCAGCTAAGACATAGGCTATCAGCTGCTTTTCATAAACAGTCCAAACTCCGCTTTCTAGACTCGCCTCGATACGCTTAATAAGATTAGGTAACTCATCTATCTGCGATATTTCTAGCAGAACACTCCAAGCTTCGGCATTACTCGAGTTCTGTCCAACGGCTGCCTCAGCGGAGCCAACTGCGTGCGAGTAATCGCCTTTTAGACGCGATAGTTTGGCTTGTAGTAAATGGAACTCAGCTGACTCTGCTCCCGCGTCTCTCGCATAGCCCAAATAAATCTCGCATTGATCAATTTTGCGTGCGAGCAAAAACAAGTCGGCAAATTTTACATACTCAGTAATGCCGGGAGTAATCAGTTTAAGATAGTGAGTGTAAGCCGTGATTGCTAAGTCGTAATCGCGAAGCCGTCCCGCGGCAGTGGCTAGCGCCTGCGCCACCCGACTGCTGTTTGTATCCGCTTGCTGCAACTGTCTCAAGAGTGCGACCGCCCTATCCCAAGCACCCAATAAGCCAAATGCCTCTGCCTTGATTAGATAACTCGCCTGTGAGTTATGAGGAAATCGATTTAACTGTGACAAGACTAGTTGCGGTTCATTCAGGCTAATTAACAAGCTACACACATTGAGAGAAAAACCTTCATCTTGACCAGAACAATCCGCAGCGTGTTTAGCGAGTTCGGCTGCAGCCAAATTGTCGCCTTTGTTGCGCATGCAAATGGCATAGTTATAAGCGATGTCCGCAGCATCAGGCTCTAGCGCCAAGGCTTCAGAGAAAAATAATTCGGCAGCGTCAGATTTTTCTACTTGCATTAACAAGGTGCCTAACCCGTAAAGCGCATCTACATGCTTAGCATCTATCGCTAATTGCTGCCGATAAAGCTGCTGTGCTGTGTCGAGGTCGCCCTGACGATGCGCTAATTCAGCTTGCTGAATCAATGAGGTCATAATTGATCACGCTCTAATACTTTAGTATCAATATCCCGAAAGCCTAAATAAGGCTATTGAATAGCCTTATACTGTGGCATACCCTTTACTTAACATCTGTGCCGGTCAAATTGAAAAATTTGCACCACTCATCAGTGAAGACTCAACTTAAAAAAGATTGAGGCATGGTAGCCTACCGATATGAAAACCAATAATTTTTTGTCACTCTCACCAGACCTAAACGTTGGCCCTTGGGATCAGTTGTTCGCCGAGAAAGGGCGAGTTCATATACCCAATTTTCTCACTGATGATGCCGCTGACACTATTTTCGAATGCCTTAACAATCAGAAAACCTGGAACCTGGTGTGCCAACAAGATGGCATACACCAAGACTTGAATGATAATGTCGCTGCGATCTGGAATGAGGCGCAATTGGCGAAATTTACAGCTAAACTGCATGAGCAAGCACGCACGAGCTTTCAATACTTGTACAGAACCATACCTATCTACGACATTTATCACAAACGCATGCTACCCGGGAATTTTCTCAATGAGATATTTCTTTTTCTAAACAGCCCAGCTTTTCTGAACTTCTTACGTACCGTATTAAAGATGCCTGACATAGCATTCGCTGACGCGCAGGCAACCTGCTACACAAGTGGAGACTTTCTCACAAAACACGATGACAGCGCGCAAGGAAAAAATCGTCTCGCGGGCTATGTTTTGAACCTCACTCCCTCATGGAATCCAAATTGGGGGGGAGCGCTACAGTTCTATGACTCGGAGGATAACTGTGTCGATACCCTCTACCCTAGCTATAACGCGCTCAATGTTTTTAGGGTGCCACAACCTCATGCGGTAACGTTTGTCCCACCTTTTGCCGACGGAAAGCGGCTTTCAATTACGGGTTGGCTCCGTGCTGGTGCGGATCCAGGCTGCTAGTCTTCAAATAAACGCCTGCGGCTGATAGCTTATTCGCTAGGCACTACATCAAATGGCGCTGTGAGTCTGAATTGAGACACGTCTCCTTCAAAACTGTAGGTACCATGCCAAGTGTATGAAGGAAATAAAACGAGCTGCCCCGCACTCGGCCGGATAATTCTTTCGATTACTTCTCGCTCTCCTAGCTGCAGCGCACTTTCGCCAAATTTGATACACCCTGAGTGAGTCGAATCATCGACCATTGCGTCCGGCAATGAAATATAGCTCGCCGAACTGATCCAGCCCTCTGGGTGAACATGATTAACGTGAAAACCTTTAGGTCTGAGTTTTACAGACCACGATCCCGAGAATTTGAATTGCTTATTTCCCGCGGCGGGCAGTCTTTTTAAGAAAGGATGACTGTCGTCCGGCGAGAATTGATCGAGGTAATTTTCTACAACCTGAGCGAGCGATTCGCGATAGCTCTGGATAACTGGATTACGTTTATGCAACAACCTTCCCGGGGTTTGTGTACCCAATTTGAGCGTCTGCCTCGACGGTTCAATTTGAGTTTTGTGCATACCCAACAGCACAGTCTCGAGTTCTGCGAGAAAATCAGCCAAGCCTCGATAGCCCGCTGGGACAGGCAACGTAAAGACCCCTATATGTTTCTCATAGTCTATGAGCCATCGATAGCGTTCATCACCGCGCAACCGCCAGCAGAGGCCTTGCAGTGCCCATGTGAGTTGATTCTCAGGGGCATAAGACAGCAATCGATCTAATTCCACCTGAGCGGATTCATAATTCGCCTGCATAAGATGCAAGCGAACCAAATCTTGCGCGACGTCGAGATTGAAAGCATGTCCGAGTGCTTTTGACAAAACAGTCTGTGCCCTCGTGTAGTCTTGCTTATTCGCTAATAACCTGCCCTGCGCATGCAACAGCGCTGCAGTCGTCTCGAGCGACAATGCTTCTTCGAGTTGCTGCATGGCGGTTTCTTCCCGCCCGATCGCTATAAGCGCATTGATATAAGACAGGCGCAATGCTGTGTCGCGCGGAGATTGTGTGATGGCACGCCGATAACTCTGTTCTAGTTTTTCGTGCTCACCTTTTTGCCAATAAAATTCATGCAATGTCTCGTGAGCCAAAACAAAATTCGGATTTAATCTAAGGCAGGTTAGGTACTCATGCTCTGCTTGCTCATGCTCGCCGCGTTCAAACAGCGCGTTAGCAAAATTATAGTGAATCTCGGCGTTATCAGGAGCGAGATTCAAAGCAAGCTTGTAGCTGTCAATGGCAAGAGCAAGCTGCTCATTTTGTTTCAAGCAGAGAGCGAGATTATGTCTTGCTGTTACATGATCGGGGTTGATCTCAAGTGCGCGCTGATAGAAAGCCTTGGCTGTTTCAAAGTTCTCTAATTCCTTATGCGCATCGCCTAAACCTGTGAGCGTGCCACTATCTTTTGGCTCCATCGCCGCGGCAATAGTAAGCTCATCGATCGCCGCCAATGGGTTCACTGAAATTAATAGCAGCCCGAGGTTCTTTCTCGCATCACGAAATTCTGGGTTTAAGCCTAGTGCTAACCTGTAATGTTTCTCCGCAAGCGTATTCTCTGCTTGTTTAACATACACATTGGCCAGATTATTGTGCACCTCAGGCTGTTGCGGTTGCCGCGCAAGCGACCTCAGTAGGTACTTAGCGGCTTCACCTAGCTGATTCTGATTAGCACACGCAAGGCCTGCTAAATGCAGAAGATTAGGCTCCTCAGGGATTTTCTCGAGCAGCGCTTTGATCTTGGCCAGCACAGCAGGATCGTGGTTATTTATCGCTGCAAAAAGCTGCCCTAAAAGCTGTTGGAACTGCGCAATTTTATCGCCGACCACGCTCTTTCCTCCATGCAAAAAAAAACGGCGGACCCATAGGCCCACCGTTTTTTACTTCACTAAACCCCTTGGGTTATAGCTTGTAGCTTGCGCTCAAGAACACGCGTGGGCCAAGCAACGAATACGTTGATGGGAACGTGTTGCTTTGCTCTGAAGCATCACCCACTTGATCAGGGAGTGCGTCAGTTGCGTTCTGAACACCGAGAGTTACACGAGCATTCTCGTTGATCTGGTACGCAGCGCTGATGTCGAGATAGTAAATATCGCCGATACGAGGCGCAGCCAACGTGCTTGGGTCGATAGAACTATTTTCTATACGGTCATCGTCAACTTCACCAAGGTAACGGAGGAGGCCAGAGATAGTCCAGTCCCCAGACGTCAGAGTAGCGCGCGTGTTCCAGCTTACTTCTGCGTAAGGCGAACCACAGGTGTTACCGAAGCTGCCTGCACAGTTGTCGACACGGTCAGCCAATGCTGCGACTGGTGTTCTATTGTACGTGTCGAGGAACGTGCTGTTGAAAGTTAGGTTGAACTGCGAACCCGCACCGTTGATGCCGAAATCGAACTCAGTCGCGTAGTTAACGTTGACGTCAACGCCGCTAGTTTCGATAAGACCGATGTTTGAGTTGAGTACGTTTACGAGACCTACGTTACCGTCTGGACGACGTGAGATCGCCTGACAGAACGGAGATGACGCATCTTTAACAACGTTGTAGCAGAGGTCTAGTACGTTTGACACGCTGCCACCGAGCACGCTAATTGCGTCTTCGATTTCAATGTCGTAGTAGTCAACTGTGATGTCGAGTCCATCCATAGGCTGGATGATTGCACCGATAGTGAAGGTGTTAGATGTCTCTTCCTTCAGGTTCGGGTTACCACCAAAGTTACCTTGGATCTGTGAGTTAGCCTGGATGAAGTTACCCACATCGCCTGCAGCAACACCAGTCGCCTGACAGAGAGCTGCGTCAGTTGTACCGGCAATGAAGCCATTTGACGCACAAGGGTCTGTCGCGCTTGGGAAACCATTGCTCTGGCCGAGGAACAGCTCAGAGACGTTAGGCGCGCGAACCGCTTCTTGGTAGCCGACACGGAAACCGAGCATCTCGATGGGCGAGTAGTTGATCGCCGCAGCGAAAGATCCGACATTTCCGATGTTCGAGTAGTCTGACGTACGAGCAGCAGCCCAGAGTGTCAGCTCTTCAACCATTGGCTGCCCCTGCATGACAGGAACCGAGATCTCACCGAAGAAATCAGATGACTTGTAGGCACCTACAGTCGGCTTTCCGGCGTTAAAGCCGAGAACGTCGCCCGATGACAGGAAGCTATCCGGACGGAAGCTAGATGAATCCGATCGGTGCTCATAGCCGAAGACAACCGAAACAGGCGTTTCAGATGTTGGCAGAGTAAATACATCACCAAAAACGCTTGCCTGCAGAACTTCTTGCTCGATGCTAGTCAGGTTAGTTGCGCCAATGTTGACGAAATCAATCGCTGCCTGTGAGATGTTACCAGCACCGAAGATATTGAGCGGTACACAGCCGTTCGAAGAGTCCTGACATGACAAGCCATCGTCAGTCACTGAAACAGCTTGAACGAAGCGAGAGGCAGACACATCGTTGTTCAATACGTTGCTGTTCTCGAGATTCGAGAAGCTGTAAGACGCATCGAATGACCAAGTGTCAGTGATTTCGCCTGAGGTGCCGAACAGAACGCGGAACGCATCACGTGTATCAACAGACTGACGCGAGCCGTTCTCAACCATGCGACGACCGATGTAGATAGGGACGTTGCCATCAGCATTAGGTGTAGCATTTCTGAAAGCCGCCTGTGCATTTGGACCAAAGAATGGGCTGTTAGGGTTTACAAATACAGACGTAAACGCCGGAGTAGGTGCCAATTCTTGCGGGACCAAGTTGTGCGAGAAGTTCATTTCGCTGTAGATCTCAACGGTGTCTGTAACATCGTAGTGACCCATAGCTGTTAGCAAATAACGCTCTTGTGGAAGCTGTAAGAAGTTATCTGGCGCATAGTTGAAACGATCGCCAGGCTCCTGCCATGCACGGCCTTCTCCATTCGGATCGAATATGCCAAGCGTGTCGCCGTTAGGTAATTTTGGTCCACCGAAGACACGAGTACCTGGAACGCCTGATGAGCCGCCAGGAACAAGTGCTGGCTTGCCGCCAACAGAGCTATCGAGCAATGCAACGCTTGAGAATTCACGCGCGTCTGAGAACAACGCTTTACGAGAGAGGTATGAAGCGTAAAGCACTGCGTTACCACGTCCCTCGTCGAAGTTACCCCCGATAGTAATATCGAAGTTATAACGCTCGGCGTCACCTTCACTTGTGATGTCGTAAAGGCTAGTGATCTCCATGCCTTCGAAATCATCTACTAGTTGGAAGTTAACAACACCTGCCAATGCATCGGAACCGTATACCGCCGAAGCACCACCAGTGAGCACGTCTACTTGCTTAATCAGTGTAGCTGGGATTGAGTTAAGGTCGACTACACCCGTCTGAGTGGCAGGGATATAACGGCGACCGTTTACCAACACCAACGTACGAGATGTGCCAAGACCACGGAGGTCAACACGAGCTGTACCATCGCCTGGATTGTTTGAACTTGCGCCGAAAGAAGGGATAGTTGACGGAAGTTCGTTCAACTTCTGCTCGATGTTCACGATACCTGAAATCTGGAATTCTTCACCAGAAACAGTAGTGAACGGGCTTACAGCTGAGAGGTCTGCGCGCTGAATGCGCGAACCGGTAATTACCACTTCTTCGATTGACTCTTGCGCGAAGACGCTAGGAGCAATACCTACAGTACCTGTACCAGCGATAGCAGCAAACGCTACGCTGAAGGCGTGTGCCTTGCGGTTTAATTTGAACATTTATCGTTCCCCTACATAGGTAATAAAGAAAGCGTCTATCGATTTTTTGCATACTCGATAGCGCCAATTCTCTTATTTTTGTTGGCTAGCACTACGGACATCGAAGCGCGTGGCGCGGATATTACACAGATTTTACGGAAATATGAAACATTACGCCCGTTTTCGAGATCAAAAAGTCATATTTTCGCCATAATTAAACAACCCCAATGGCAATGCCAAGGAATTAAGCTCAATAGCGCATTTACTAGCTGTGTTATGCTCAAATTTTGATCAAATTTAGGGTGTTTTTCTGTGTTTGTTGCGCACACCCGAGTACGCCACCGCTAAAAAATTAGATTACACAAACTAACTATCTGATTTAATTAAAAAATTGAGAGGCGGATAAAGATGGGTGGGGACGTGCAGAATTTCTAGGAAGGCCGCACTGAAAACCGATAGCCCTCACCACGCACAGTTTGTACCAACCGCGCATAGTCAATAGCTGTTCCCTCGATCGACGATAGTGCCTTGCGCAGTCGACGGATATGAACGTCGATAGTTCGCTCTTCGAGGTAGACATTGCCGCCCCAGACCGAATCCTGAATATGGTCGCGGCTAAACACTTTTTCTTGATTCATGAGGAAGAATTTAAGTAGACGAAACTCCGTAGGGCCCATCTCGACCGGCTTATCTTCGATGGTAATACGGTGGCTAGTAGGGTCTAGCTGCAGGTCGAATACCTGCAGTGCCTTGTTCTTCTGCTTATCATCTATTCGACGGAGAACGGTCTTAATGCGAGCGACGAGCTCGCGCGGCGAGAAAGGCTTGGTGACGTAATCGTCTACGCCTTCGCTCAAGCCCTGCACTTTATTATCTTCACTGCTTTTTGCAGTGAGCATGATTATCGGGATGTTTGCGGTGAGGTCATCGCGGCGAAGCCGCCGGGCCAGTTCGATACCACTGCCGCCGGGCAGCATCCAATCGAGCAGCACTAAGTCAGGCTTTTTGTCGATAATCGCCACGTGCGCGTCGTGCGCGTTCTCCGCGCTGATAGTAGCGAAGCCTGCAAGATCGAGAGTGATGCTCACCATATCGCGAATTGCTGCTTCGTCGTCGACGATCAAAATAGTTGATTCGGACATTTCACTCAAACCCTCAGCAAGAACATCAAACACTCCTACTGTCAGAGTATTTTATCTGGAGAACTTCTCTTTAATACCCGATGATTTAATCATCAAACTATGACATTTGCGTGACAATAACAATGCAATACTGCAACGCGCTAGAAGCGATACTGCACCTGAATTGAGGCCTCGCGACCGAGATTGAATCCGTTCGTTAGCAAGCTTCCTTGAGTGATTTTACTGCGAGCATCGAGAATGTTTTTGGCTTTTGCTGTCACCTGCCAATTTCTGTTCAGCTCTTTAATGAAAATAAAATTAAGCTCGCCGTAGCCTTCTTGAATAAGATCAGGTGCACCCTCGATACCTACGGAGTCAATCCGATCGCCGAAGTAATGGTAAAGCAATGTCGCAGCACCAGCTGTTGCCAGGCTTGGCTGCGTAGCGGCGTGAGCACCCATTGATGCCAGGGCAAGTGCTACCCCGGTTGCGAGCGCGCTAGTTTTGAGTAAATCTTTTTTCATTGTAGCTCCT
>Ga0181556_1000179_pt1 | contig 67210 bp, 67 predicted proteins | sample 011ome_14_FD_148651 | JGI IMG/M metagenome (GOLD analysis project Ga0181556, IMG submission 148651) | Coastal salt marsh microbial communities from the Groves Creek Marsh, Skidaway Island, Georgia - 011505AT metaG (spades assembly) | ecosystem: Environmental > Aquatic > Marine > Intertidal zone...
CGCTGAATCTGGTCGGCGAGCTTTCGCGACCGGGGAGAATCAGTCACGCACCTTTTCTTTCATCTCAATGGTTTCGATTTCGTCACCGATTTCGATGTCTTTGATTTTGCCCAGTCCGATTCCGCACTCGAAGTCCGTCTTTACTTCGGTGACGTCATCTTTGAATCGACGCAGAGACTCGATGCTCAGACCATCGGCAATCACCACACCGTCGCGAATAATGCGGGCCTTGGCGTTCCGGGTGATGGTGCCCGACCGCACCAAACATCCTGCGATGGTTCCGGCCTTTGAGGACTTGAAGATTTCGCGCACTTCGGCCACGCCGGATTGCACTTCTTCAAACTCGGGCTTGAGCATTCCCTTCAGCGAGTTCTCGATTTCATCCAGAGCGTTGTAAATCACCGAGTAGAAGCGAATGTCGACACCTTCACGCTGAGCCCGCTCGCGGGCTTTCGTGTCGGGGCGGACGTTGAATCCGACGATGATGGCGTTGTCAATCGTCGCCAAGTTCACATCGGACTCGGTGATGGCGCCCACACCGCGGTGGATGATGCGCAACTGAACCGTCTCGTCGACGTCAACCTTGAGCAGCGATTCCTCGAGTGCTTCCACCGCACCAGCCACGTCACCCTTCAAAATCAGGTTCAGCGACTCGATCTTGCCGTCTTCCAGCGCACGAGTGAAGTCCTCGAGGCTGATGCGCTTGCGCGCCTTTGCCAGTTGAGCGTTGCGCTCGACCGCTTCGCGCTTTTCCGCAATCTGACGAGCGGTACGGTCGTCGTCGGTCACCAGGAGGCTATCTCCCGCGCGAGGAACGCTCGAGAGACCCTGCACCTGCACTGGGCGTGACGGCAGAGCTTCCTCGATGTGATCACCGTGCTCGTCGACCATCGCGCGGACGCGGCCATAGGCCGTGCCCGTCACCATGGCGTCACCCACACGCAGCGTTCCCGACTGGATTAGGACGGTCGCTACCGAACCGCGACCCTTGTCGAGCTTCGCTTCAATCGCCACACCGCGAGCGGTGCGGTTGGGGTTGGCGCGCAGGTCCAAACCGGCGTCCGCGGTCAACAACACCGCATCGAGCAGTTCGTTGATACCTTCACCCTTGAGGGCGGAGACGCGGCGGAACATGGTGTCTCCGCCGTACTCTTCTGCCACGAGCCCATACTCGGTGAGCTGCTGGAGGACCTTGTCGACGCTTGCTCCCTCGACATCGATCTTGTTCACCGCCACCACAATCGGCACACCGGCTGCCTTGGCATGGTTCAACGCCTCAATGGTCTGCGGCATGATGCCGTCGTCCGCAGCGACTACCAAGATCGCAATGTCGGTGACATTCGCACCACGGGCACGCATCGCAGTAAACGCTTCGTGACCGGGGGTGTCGATGAAGGTAATGGCGCGCTCGATGCCATCGTGCTCGGTCCACACCTGGTAGGCACCGATGTGCTGGGTAATACCACCGGCTTCGCCCGCAACCACGTCAGCCTTGCGAATGGCATCGAGCAGCTTCGTCTTACCGTGGTCGACGTGACCCATGACGGTGACAACCGGTGGGCGAATCTGGAGGTCAGCTTCATCCTCTTCGAGTTCGAAGTCGATGTCGAAGCTCTCCAGCAGCTCCTTGTCCTCATCCTCGGGCGAGACGATTTCGACTTTGTAGCCAAGCTCTTCACCCAGAATTTCAAAGGTCGCGGCGTCCAACGACTCGGTCGCGGTCGCCATCTCACCCAACTGGAAAAGCACCGTCACCAGGTTCCCCGGGGGGACGTTGAATCCGGTGATTTGTTCGAGTTTGTCGGCGAAATCGCTGATTGACGCACCCTGGCGCAAACGCACGATGGTTTCGCCGTTTCCGCGAGGAACGCTAACGCCACCTAAGGTCGGCGCCTCCTGCATTTCAAATTCTTGACGCTTCGCGCGCTTGGACTTGCGAGCCTTGCTGCGCGAGCCACCCTTACCGAACGCTCCCGCGGTACCTCCGCCACGACCACGGCCACCGCCGCCAGGACGGCCACCACCACCGGGTCGACCCGCTCCCGGGCCACCTCCAGGTGCGCCACCGGGGCCACCAAACCCGCCGGGGCGGCCACCGCCGCCACCACGCTGCTGGAAGGGAATACGGCCCTGATCGCCACGGGCACCATCACGGCCACCCTCGCGGGGTCCACCGGGACGGGGACCACCCGGTGCGGGGCGACCCATTCCCTGGGTTGAGCTAAAGGGGTTGTTTCCGGGACGGGGAATTCCCGGACGAGACATGCCTTGGCTGGAGGCGTAAGGGTTGTTTCCCGGACGCGGCATTCCGGGCTTCGGCGCGGGCGGGCGCGGCATCGCCGGCTTGTCCGCTGCGGGAGCTTCTGCAGCGGCCGGCGCTGCAGCCGGTGCCTCTTCAGCCGCGGGAGCTTCCTTTTTGGGAGCGGGCTTCGCGGCAGGCTTGGGCTCAGGCTTCTTTTCTTCGGCCTTTTCGACAGGCACGATGCCCTCTTCGGCGAAGGCAGCCTTGAGCTTCCTGGCCACGGGGGGTTCCACCGTGGAGGAAGGGCCCTTGACGAATTCGCCGATTTCCTTCAGCTTTTCTAGGGCGCGCTTGGAATCGATACCGAGCTCAGCTGCGATTTCGTGTACGCGTGGTTTTGCCGCCACAACTCTCCTGTCTGGGTGTCCCCCAGCCAGGGCACACCGCTACCTACGAACGGGACTCATTTCGAGCCACTCATGAAAGGTCCATTAGCCGTTCAGCCTGTTCTCGTCGTTCCCCGCGGGTGCGAGGCGAATGATTTCTCCCAAATCGAGCCCCGGCTCTTTCAGAGCCCGCGCCCACGCTCGGGAGAGAATCGAATGCGAGACACACTCCGCATTGTGGTGAACGTAGCCACCGCGACCCGGAAGGGTCTGCTTTCGATCCACGATGGCCTGGCCTTCGATGGAAACGACACGTAGGAGGTTGTCCTTTGCGTCGCTTTGACGACAGCCCAGGCATCGCCTGTTGGACCCCATACTACTCCCTCGGGCCTCTCAGGCCGATTCGGCCTATTCCGCCTCCATGACGGAGTCGGGTTGGATGTCGATTTTGGCGCCGGTCAACTTCGCGGCCAGCCGCGCATTTTGGCCTTCTTTTCCAATCGCCAACGAGAGTTGATAATCGGGCACTAGCGCGCGAACCTGCTTGGCCTCTTCGTTGATGACGAAGGCGCTGCTCACCTTCGCGGGTGAGAGGGCATTGGAGACAAAGCTCGCGAGATCTTCGGAATAGTCGACAATGTCGATTTTTTCCTCACCCAACTCTGATTGCACCGCGCGCACGCGAGCACCCAGCTCGCCAATACACGCGCCCTTGGCATTCAACCCCGGCTGCATCGCTTTGACGGCGATTTTGGTGCGATGCCCGGCCTCGCGGGCAATAGAGGTGATTTCTACCGTTCCCTGCTGAATTTCCGGCACTTCCAGTTGGAACAGCTTCTTCACCAGGCCCGGGTGAGAGCGACTCACCGTAATGGCAGGGCCCTTGAGTCCTTTGTCGACTTTGGTGACGAAGACTCGGATTCGCTTGCCGTGTTCGTAGTTTTCGCCCGGCACTTGCTCTTCGGGGGGCAACAGCGCTTCCACCTCGCCCAAGTCGATGTGAATCATGCGGGGGTTGGGGCCCTGCTGGATGATGCCCGAGACAATATCGCCGTCTTTTCCGCGATATTCGCCCAAAATACGGTCATCGCCAATGTCACGAATGCGCTGGTTGATGACCTGCTTTGCGGCGTGGGCGGCGATGCGACCAAAACCTTCGGGGCTGGAGATTTCCTCCCCCACCACGTCGCCCTCGTCGTTCACTTCGGGGATAAACACGGTCACGTGTCCGGTTTTACGGTCCAGTTCAACCCTGGCGCGCGGAGCATCGGGGTCAACTCGCTGACCGCGGTGGTCGGCGATGCCCATGTGTTTTTCGTAGGCGGTGAGAATGGCCTGCTCGATGATGACGACGAGCTCGTCGAAGGGGATCTCCCGTTCAGACTCCATCAGCTTGAGGACGCTGAGATCAATGTCCATGTCAGGCCTCCTATTCGATTGTGGGAACGCCACTGGCGCCCGGTTGCGTTAGCTTAGCCCTCCGGGCTGAGCGAATACCAGTAGAGCGAACTATGAGTGTGCTGTGAGCTGGCTTAGCGCCTCGTCGACCGACATCTCGGTCTTCTCGCCACTCGCGCGATTCCACAGTTCTACGCGGCCCTCGGCAGCGCCTCGCCCCACGATCAAAATGGTGGAAACACCAATCACTTCGGCGTCGGCAAACTTCACTCCCGGCGACACTTTGGGACGGTCGTCGTACAACACATCAAAGCCTGCTTGTTCCACGCGACCAGAAATCGATTCGGCGAGGTCAAACACCACCTCGTCTTTTCCGGTGGCAATCACGTGCAGGTCATAGGGAGCGACATTTTTGGGCCAGATCAAACCCTTCTCGTCGTGGTGCCCCTCGGCGATGATGGCCATAATTCGGGTCACGCCGATGCCGTAGGAACCCATGGTCACGGTGACCAGAGAGCCATTCGGGTCGAGGACCTGCAACCCCAGGGCTTCAGCGTATTTTCGACCCAGTTGGAATACGTGGCCGATTTCCATGCCCCGCGCGGTACGGATGGGGCCCGAGCCATCGGGCGCCGGGTCACCATCGCGGACATCGGCGATATCGGCGATCCCATCAGCGTGGAAATCGCGACCCGCCACCAGGTGGTACACGTGTTTTTCGGGCAGATTCGCCCCGGTCACCCACTCGGTGCCCCCTGCCACCCGTGGGTCGAGGTAGAAGGGAATACCGGTGGTCGATTCTTCACCGAGCACGGCACCCTCCGGGGACCACGGGCCGATATATCCCTTCACCAGGCCTTTGTGTTGGGCAAAGTCTTCCTCGGTGGCGGGTTCTACCTCGTTTGGGGCAAACCACACTTCGGCACGCTTCATATCCACATCGCGATCGCCGGGGACACCGACAATCACCAACGAGCGATTCTTATCCGCATCCACCAGGGCAAGAACCACGTTCTTGAGGGTGTCGGCTGCTTCCCATTCGCGGTCCTCGCGCGGATAGTCGCGGTTGGACAAATCGACAAGAGTTTGAATCGTGGGGGTGTTTGGCGAATCGTGAATAACCGCCTCAGGCACTCCCTCCCAAGAGGTGGCCTCAGCGACCGGCGCGCGATAGGCCTCGACGTTCGCGGCGTATCCACCGTCGTTGACCACAAAGGTGTCCTCACCGACGTCGATGGGGTGGAGGAACTCTTCGGACTTGGACCCGCCCATGGCGCCCGCATCAGCGCGGACAATCACATATTCAAGGCCCAGGCGAGCAAAAATGCGCTCATAGGCATCTCGCTGGGCTTGGTAGCTCGCATCGAGCCCCTCATCGGTGTAGTCGAAGGAGTAGGCATCCTTCATCGAGAATTCGCGTCCGCGCAGCAGACCGGCCCGCGGCCGCGCCTCATCACGGTATTTGTCTTGGATTTGGTAAATCGTGAGAGGGAGGTCTTTGTAGCTTGAGTAGAGGTCTTTCACGGTGAGGGTGAATACCTCTTCGTGGGTCGGCGCGAGCAGATAATCCGCTCCACGACGGTCCTTCAGGCGAAAGATGCCATCGCCGTATTCCTCCCAGCGTCCCGTCGCCTCATACGGTTCGCGGGGAAGAAGTGCGGGGAAATGCACTTGCTGGGCTCCCGCGGCGCGCATTTCTTCGTGAATGATGTCTTCGATCTTGCGGCGCACACGCAACCCCAGGGGCAACCAGGCGAAAATGCCGGGCGCTTGGCGACGGATATAGCCCGCACGCACCAGCCACTGGTGGCTTGCTACTTCAGCGTCAGCGGGGGCTTCGCGCAGTGTGCGCACAAAAAGGTGGGAAAGACGGTCAAGCACTCGCTAAGACTACCCTTCGGCTTCTAGACAGTGACGACTTCAGGCGCACCAGAGGGAGCGTCGGGCATCTCGGCGGCGATTCGATTGGCCTCCTCAATGAGGGTTGCGACAATCTCCGACTCGGGCACCGTCTTGATCACTTCACCCTTGACAAAGATTTGACCCTTGCCGTTTCCACTCGCCACACCCAAATCAGCTTCTCGCGCCTCGCCGGGGCCATTCACCACACAGCCCATGACGGCCACACGCAGCGGAACGGTCATACCTTCGAGACCCTTGGTCACGTCATCCGCGAGGGTGTAGACATCGACTTGGGCGCGGCCACAGCTGGGGCAGGACACAATTTCGAGTTTTCGCTCGCGCAGATTCAGCGACTCGAGAATCTTGAGCCCCACCTTCACCTCTTCAGCGGGGGGTGCTGAAAGTGAGACTCGAATGGTGTCGCCGATGCCCTCAGAGAGAAGAATGCCGAAGGCCACCGAGGACTTGATGGTGCCTTGGAAGGCAGGTCCCGCTTCGGTCACACCGAGATGAAGCGGCCAGTCACCGCGTTCGGCGAGCATCCGGTAGGCCTTCACCATCACGACCGGGTCGTTGTGTTTCACCGAAATTTTAAAGTCGTGGAAGTCGTGTTCTTCAAAGAGGCTCGCTTCCCACACTGCGCTTTCGACGAGGGCTTCTGCGGTGGGCTTGCCGTACTTCTCCAAAAGTCGGGGGTCGAGGGATCCGGCGTTCACGCCGATGCGCAGGCTCACCCCAGCATCTTTGGCGGCTTTTGCGATTTCGCCGACGCGGTCATCAAACTTCTTGATGTTGCCGGGGTTCACCCGTACCGCCGCGCAACCCGCATCAATCGCCTGAAAAACGTATTTGGGTTGGAAGTGAATATCGGCGATGACGGGAATTTGGCTCTTTTTCGCGATGATGTGCAACACATCGGCGTCGTCTTGGGACGGCACGGCAACACGAACAATGTCGCAACCGGTGGCGGTCAACTCAGCAATCTGCTGCAGGGTGGAGTTGATATCGGTCGTCGGGGTCGTCGTCATCGACTGGACGCTGACCGGCGCATTGCCACCCACGAGGACGCTTCCCACTTTGATTTGGCGCGACTGTCTCCGGGGTGCAAGGGTCTCGGGGACTTTGGGCATCCCAAGGTTCACTGCAGGCACGAATGCAATCCTTCCTGGCACACCTCGGCGGTGTTACTCCGTCATGCTAACCGGTCCAGATGATGCGAATCTGGGTCAACAAGCTACTGAATGAGGCTAATCGGGTTCACAATATCGGCGTACATCAGCAGAACGCTCATGCTAATGAGCACCGCCACCACCACCAACGTCAACGGCATCAGCCGCTGCGGATCCATCGGTCGAGGCTCGGGTTGACCCCTGATGCTCGCGACTCGACGCCTCACCCCATCGATGAGTGCCACGGCCACGTGGCCACCGTCGAGGGGAAGCAGGGGAACGAGGTTGAACACAAACAGCGCAATGTTGAGAGAGGCGAGCAACGCGAGGAAACTCGCCACCCGGTCGCTGGGATCAATCGCATCAATCGACGCAATTTCCCCGGCAATACGACCCACACCGACCACACTGATCGGCCCGTTGGGGTCACGTTCGTCGTCCCCAAAGGCCGCCTGACTCACCTGCACCATGCGTTGGGGCAGGCTCACGATGACCCGCGCGACGCCCTCGATGTTGCCCCACACCACCTGCGGCACACTCGTCAGAGGCTGGCGGACGGTATCGAGCGTGGAGCCGATGCCGACAAAGCCCACCTGTTGGAACACGGGCTCTCCGTCGTCCAGGAGAACCTCGCCGCGCTCGTCAATGGCGTATCGCTCCGTCAACATGGGCGTAATCCGCAGGTTTTCGATGACTCCGTCGCGCTCGACCGCCAAATCCAACGTGACGCCCGGATTGGCGCGGACGATTTCGGTCATCTCTAACCACGTGTCCACCGAGACCCCGTCAATCGAGACGATGGTGTCTCCCGGTAACACACCCGCTTCAAAACCCGGTGACACGGGGTCGCTGGGCAGGCACCTCTCAGGAGTTTCAGACTGGGCTACCACACACTCAGACACACTTCCGACGGTGAGGCTGGGTTGCACGAGACCAAAACCGGCGAGCAAGATCGCGTAGAGAACGAAGGCAATGAGCAAGTTCATCACGGGGCCACCGAGCATGATGACAATCCGCTTGGGAATGCTCAGGCGATAGAAGCTTCGAGACTCATCGACCTCATCGGGCACTTCAGGCGCTTCAATCGCCGCAAAATCAGTGCCCGACGCCCCACGACGCTTTTTGTCCGAGGGGGCAAACATTCCCTGCATGGCGACGTATCCACCGAGCGGAATGGCTTTGATGCCGAATTCGGTGTCGCCTTTGCGGGTGGACCAGAGGGTGGGGCCAAATCCGACCATGAATTGAGAAATGGCGACGCCAAATTTTTTCGCCGGCGCGTAGTGACCCCATTCGTGCAACCCAATAGAAATGCTCAAGCCCACGATGAGGGCGAGCACACCCAGAACAAACCAGAGGGTTGAATCCACGCAGTTAGGTTAGTGCTCTGCTCTGACAGGCATCAGTGAGACCACTTGGCAATGACTGAGTCAGCTTCTGCCCGCGCCCACTTCTCATCCTCCAAGACTCCCTCGAGAGTCATCTCCGAGGGCGTGTGCCGCTCCATCACTGCCGCGATCACGTCAGTGATGCCGACAAACGGCAGGAGCCCGTCATGGAAGGCGTCGACCGCTTGCTCATTGGAGGCGTTGAAGACCGCCGGGTAGGTCGCACCCTGGCGCCCCGCGTCTTTTGCCATCTGCACGGCGGGGAACGTCACGTCATCCAGCGGCTCAAATCTCCACGTTGACGCCGTGGTCCAATCCAGGGGCGCTGTGGCGCCGGGAACACGCTTGGGCCATTCGAGTGCCAAAGCAATCGGCAGGCTCATATCCGGAGGTGAGCACTGGGCAATGGTGGAACCATCGACAAACTCCACGAGGGAGTGCACGATCGACTGCGGGTGCACCGTGACATCAATACGGTCAAAACCGATGTCAAAGAGCAGGTGGGCCTCAATCACTTCCAGACCCTTATTCACCAGCGTGGCGGAGTTTGTGGTGACCACTCGACCCATATTCCAAGTGGGATGAGCGAGAGCGTCCTGTGGGGTCACCGTCAGCAGTTCCTCGCGGGTGCGACCGCGGAATGGCCCACCGCTCGCGGTCACCACCAACTTGGCCACTTCCTCAGGCTGCCCCGCCATCAGCGCTTGTGCGAGCGCGGAGTGTTCTGAGTCGACGGGAACTATCTGGCCGGGCGCGGCGAGGCTAGTGACCAAGCTCCCACCCACAATGAGGCTTTCTTTGTTCGCGAGGGCGAGAACTGCACCGGCCTTCAGCGCCTCAATGGTGGGCAAGAGCCCCACCGACCCGGTGATGGCGTTGAGGATCACATCAGCGTCAACTCGACGAATCAGGTCGAGCGCCCCATCGGCTCCCAGCGCAGTCTGGTCCTCTCGAAGACCCAGCTGTTGAGCCTGCTGTGCAAGAAGAGTGTGATTGGACCCGGCACTCAGACCCACAACCCGAAAGAGGTCTGGATTGGCCATGACGATGTCGATGGCTTGGGTGCCAATAGAACCGGTCGATCCGAGGATGAGAACCTTACGCATCTTGCAGCTGCTTCGAATCGGCCGACACCGTCTGGTCGATGGTGACCTGACCGAGAACGCGGCGTCCGATATACACCACGGCGGACTGCCCTGGCGCAACACCCGCGAGAGGAGAGTCGAAACGGGCAATCATTCGCCCCTCGCTCACCCGCACGCGGGCCGGCTCGGGGTTACCGTGAGCGCGAACTTGGACCTCACACTCAAACTCGTCACACTCCCACACCTTGCCCTGTTCATCGTGACGGCCCGGGACGATTCCAGAAGCCACTGGGTCTTTACCCGCGAAACTCATCGCCACCCCCGAAAGCTCGATCGTGTCCAGTGCTTCCTTGGGTCCCACGACCACTTCGCGGCTCACTGGTCGCACCTCTAAGACGTAGCGGGGCTTGCCATCGGGTGCCGGGTAGCCAATCTGGAGGCCTTTGCGCTGCCCCACGGTGTATTCGTGGGTGCCCTGGTGGGACCCCAGCGTGTTTCCGTCCCGATCCACGATGGCCCCCGGGGCCGCGCCGATTTTGTCGCGCAGAAAACCTTGAGTGTCTCCATCGGGAATGAAACAGATATCGTACGAGTCGGGCTTGGCGTGAACACCGAACCCTCGGGCTTCAGCCTCCTCACGAACCTGCTCCTTTGAGGGGGTATCACCCAGCGGAAAATAGCAGTGGCGAAGCTGCTCTTCGGTGAGCACCCCCAGCACGTATGACTGGTCTTTGGCCCAATCGGCTGCGCGGAACAACTGCGGCGAACCGTCCTTGTCGTCGACGACGGTGGCGTAATGGCCGGTCACGACCTTGTCGAAACCCAAGGCCATGGCGCGGTCTAAAACCGCCTCAAACTTGATTTTTTCGTTGCAGCGAAGACACGGGTTGGGGGTGCGACCGGCTCGATATTCGTCAATGAAGTTGTCGACCACGTCGGCGCGGAATCGCTCGGAAAAATCCCACACATAAAAAGGAATTCCGAGTTGCCCTGCGACGCGTCGTGCGTCCATCGAATCTTCGATGGTGCAACAACCCCGTGAACCGGTGCGGAGGGTGCCGGGCATGCGTGAGAGCGCCAGATGGACGCCAATAACCTCGTGGCCCTCGTCCACCGCGCGCGCCGCAGCGACGGCGCTATCCACGCCACCGCTCATCGCCGCCAAAATTCGCATGCCTCCAGTGTAGGCAGGCTGACTCGGTGACTCCTGGCGGAGCTATCGACTACTCGCTGCGCGCGCCTTTTCCACAATGGCGGGGAAAAGCTCCACCACTTTCTCAATCTCCGCCTGCGTGGTGGATTCTCCGAGCGTGAAGCGCAGTGCGCTGGAGGCCGTCTGAGAGTCACAGCCCATCGCCCGGAGTACATGCGACTCTTCGGCCACTCCCGCCTGACAGGCCGAACCGGTCGAAACGGAGACTCCTTCGTGGTCAAACAGGTACAACGCCACCTCACCCGAAGCGCCCTCCATCGTGACGTGGACGTTATTCGGCAGCCGGTTAAACACTGACCCGCGCACTTCCACCCCGGGCACAGCAGCCACGCCATCGAGCAACAGATCTCGCAGTTGGGAGAGCTGCTCGTGGCGGGTCACCATGGAATCGATGGCGTGCTGAGCGGCGTGGGCAAACACGTGGGCACCGGCCGCATCGAGGGTTCCCGAGCGGGATGGCTGTTGGCTACCACCATGTAGCAGAGTTTCGATGGGTGCTGCATCGCGTGGCATGACGAGCGCTCCGATACCGACGGGTCCGCCGAGTTTGTGCGCGCTGATTGACATGGCGTCAGCCCCGAGCTCGGAGAGATTCAGGGGCATCTGGCCAAAAGCTTGAATGGCGTCGCAGTGCACGGGGATGCCTCCGTGCTCGCGAGCCATCTCGACGATGCTCGCAACCGGCTGAATCGATCCCACTTCGTTGTTTGCCACGAGGGTGGTCACCCCCGCAATGTTCTCGGCGGGCACGCTTCCGAGCACGCGTTCAAGATCATCGAGGTCCATCACCCCATCGCCATCGACTTCAACCCACAGGGGCGTGGCAAACCCTTGTTTTTCCAGCCACTCCACCGCATCCAACGTGGCGTGATGTTCGGCGCGGGTGAGCACCAGGTACACCTCTCCGCCATCCGCTGTGCCGCGGTGGGAAAACACACGACCTTTAATCCAGGTGTTGATGGATTCAGTGCCTCCCGAGGTGAAAGTCACTTCCATCGGGTCGACACCGAGCAGTCCGGCGAGCGCCGCCCGGGCCTCTTCGACCATTACTCGCGCGTGCTGGCCCTGCTGGTGCACCGACGATGGGTTGCCCACAATGGCGAGCGCGTCGGTATACACGGCCATCAGCTCCGGCGTCATCGGGGCCGTGGCGGCGTAATCGAGGTAAATCGACACGGAGTGCCTAGTAGAGCAGTGAAGCCAAAGCCTGCCGAGCGCTTAACACGGCGGGGTGGGTTGGACCGGCGATGTCGAAATACTCCAAGAGTCGCTGGCGCAAGAGCTCTTGACTCTCCGGGTCGACACTCGGGTAGAGCCCCAGTACCCGACGAAACGCGTCTTCGAGGTGTCCCCCGGCGACGTCGAGATCGGCGACGAGCAGTTGGGCATCCACGCTCGTGGGGTTCGCGCCCCCGTCTTGACGGATGGTGTTGGCATCCTTGTCGGCCAACCGACGCATCAGGCCCACATTGGCGAGGCCAGCTTTGGCTTCTTGATCGGCCGGGGCTTTCTTGAGCGCTTCACGGTAGGCCTCTTCCGCGCCCTCCAGGTCGTTGTTGCTCAGTGCGTCGTAGGCCCGCTGGTGCTCAGGCGATAGTGGCTTCTCTGCCGGGGCCTGGTCACCTGCTCCGGCTTCCTCTCCCTCTGGCGCCGGCATCACACCGGTGACTCCGGCCTGGGCGGCGACGTCCAAGACTTGGTCGAGCACTTGGCGAATTTGCTCGTCGGGAGCTTGTCCTTGGAAGAGTGGCGCCGGGCGGCCTTGAATGATCGCGAAGACGGTGGGAACCCCGGTAACTTGAAGCGCCTGCACCAGCTGGGGTGCTTTTTGGGCGTCGAGGGTGGCGAGGACCAATTTGCCCTGGTAGCTCGTGACCAGAGCCCCTAACTGGGGTTCAACTCCTTGGCCATAAACCTCGAGAATGACGGGCACCTGGTTGGAGAGTTCAATGAGCGAGCCCATTTGGGCCTCATCGACGTCTCTCACATAGGCGTTGGAACTGGGCTGCGGGGGTTTGTCTTTATTTCGCGCGCGCTCCACCAAGCCGGAGAGGTCATAGCCTCCGGAGAGGGGAATGCGGGGACCCTGTTGAGCCATCTGCCTAACCCTCCTCGTTGTCCTCGGGTTCAAGTTCTTCGGCATCAACGAGTGCGTAGCTGTATCCCACGACACGAATTTTCTCGTCTGAGCCAATCGGCGGCACGTACCAGACTACGTGTATGGCGTATTCGGCTCGAAAACCGTCCGGTGACTGAGGTTGACCGGTCAACGCCCTCACCGCAGGGGTGGCGTTGATGTTCGCCCCGCTTTCGACTGGTCGCACTTCCTCCGTTTCGGTAATGACACCGAAAACGAGCGCCCCATTTTCACGGGTGGAGAGGGCAACGATTTGCTCCTGTGTTGCCTCGATGGTGAGGCTGAGCTCCAAGTCACCCCCGAAGGACTCGCGCCTGAGCTCTTGGCCGTCAGGTCCGACCAGGGTGTAGAGGTCGTCAGTGAGCGTGTCAAAGTACTTCCACGCCGCCGCCCCGCTCCCCTGGCTCAACACGTCTGCATAGCCCTTCACGGTGTCTTCAGGGCTGATCGGAAGAAGTTTGGAGTCACGGGCCAGACGCGGAGCACCCACGTCAACAGTGGGCATCGCCGGGAGAACCACGTCGGGTGCGAGGAGCACCTGATAAATCAATTGGTAGTTATCGCGGGCTGATTCTTGACGCAACACCATTCCCATCGAGGGGGAATTTGCTTCCGCACCTTCTTGCACCACGGCGAAGACCACACGAGGCCACTCTCTGGTTTGTTGCGGCACCAGAAGGCGAATAGGTGAGGTCGACACAGGGAGAATTTGGCCAAGTTCTTGGTCGTAGTCGCGAAGCGCATACTGCGCTTCCCTCAACGTCAGTGCGGGCTTCGCCACACGGCTCTCCAGCAGACCACCATCAAGCGCCTGATCGGCGAGTAGTACTTGGTTTGCCACCCGCTCGATAATGGTGCGAAATTGCGCTTCCGTTACCGCCGGATAGGGCGGGAGCGGCGCGGGGGCTGATGGTGCCCCTTCTGGGACTGGCGGGTTGACCTGCTCTGGCATGTCTGTCGCGGGAGCACAACTACCCAAAGCCAACACTGCGAGAAGTGGGAGTGCGACGGCGGTGCGCTCGAGACGTCTCCGACCGCTTCGAGGCGCTGCCGGAGTCGGTCGACGAGCCACAAAACGCTTCGGCGCTTTTCTCTTGGGAGCGGTCGGGGTTTTTCGACGTGGTCCGCGACGTCGGCGAATATCGGCGCGGGCAATGAGGAGGAGGATGAAGCCGATCACCATCGAGATGATTCCAAGCGCGACGAAAAGCCCGGCGAAGGGCGAGACGTTATCGAGCGGCCAGCTCAACTGGACAACTCCCGGCGCTGCCCGCTTACCGTCGGCAAAAATCACGACGGAAATGTCCTCATCAGCAGTCAGCGAGACCTTCACCGCCTCGCTTTCGCGAAACTGTTCCAGCCACAAATCCGAATTCAGTGGCAGGGGTACTCGAGAGTCGCGACCCAAACGCGGAACGGCGTAGAGAGAGTCGTTGACCTCATCGTGCAACACGGTGGTGAAACGTGCTGGCTTGACCCACCCCATCACATCGGCGCTGCGGCCATAGGCGACGATAACGCCCACTTCGCTACTGGGGTTGGGGTCAACGACGGTAACTGTTTGGCGGCCGGGATGGGCTGTCAACGTCTCCCCCGGGATCACGATGATGGGAGCAGTGTGCTCGATTTCGACCGTGCGAATCAGGGTGTCTGGCCCGGCCCACACGGTGCGCAACGCAATACCCAGTGCAAGCGAGACGATGGAGAAGAAGAGGACGAGCATCGCCGAGAACAATCGCACGGCTCACTCCTTTCCCCGCGGGCCCAAAACACCCCTGCGGGGTCGATTCTCCAGGGTATCCGACGCGGTGTGCGAACCAAGCGCAGAGTTAACTACACTCATTTAAGCATCTGCTGAATGAAAAGAGGGGCCCTTTTGGCCGACGGTTCTGATTTCTCCACCGAGCTTCGCGGTTATAAGCGCAGCGAAGTCGACGAAGCTCTCGCCGACCTCAAGAGTGAGCTCATTCGCGCATCGCGCGACCGCGCCACGGCGTTGGAAGAGCTCACCCAGGTCAAGGCTCAGCTCGAGGAGCTAACTGCGGAGGTAGACCCTCTGGGTGGAGGCGGATACGCGAATTTGGGGGGACGCCTCGAAGCGGTGCTGCGGATTGCCGAAGAACAATCCACCCGAGTCATTTCCCAAGCAGATATCGACGCTGAGCTCATTATTGGCTCTGCCAAAGACGAGGCGAAGGCCACGCGGCAATCTGCCCAGTCTGAGGCGGAGCGGTTGCTCGCCGAAGCGCAATCATCTGCAACCGCACTCACCGAGACCTCCACAGAGCAGGCCGAATCGATGCTCGCTGAATCAAAGGCCGAAGCAGAACGCTTAGTGAACGAGGCCATTGACGAGGCCGCATCGATTCGTGGAGCGATATCTACGGAATCGGCGAAAATGCGGGCAGGTGCCAAGCGCGAGAGCGACGCTTTACGGGCAGAAGTGAAACGTGAAATTGCAGAGCTCAAAGTTGTTGCCGATCGCGAACTGACCGAAGCGCGCCGCCAGGCGGCTGATTTGCAGCGGGATATCGAAGTAGAGCGAGCCACGCACGAGCTCACTTTGCGCAAAATCCAGGAGGAAATCGCGCTTCAGCGCACTGAAATGGAGCGAGAGCTCAAAGCGTCATACGCGAAGATTCAGCACGACAACGCCACACAAGATGAGCGTTTAGCGCTGGAAGCGAGCCGAGCCCGGGCTGACCTCGATATCGAGCTCAAGGCACGTCGGGCGGAAGCAGAGAAGGAACTACTCGACGCTCATCAGAAAGCGGTAGAGCTGAACGACCGCTACCTCTCGGAGGCGAAGACGCAACTCGAGGACACCAAGAAGCGCCTCAAAGCGCTACGTGAAGAACACCGCAAAACCAGCGAAGCGATTATCGAGCTCAACAACTCTGGCAAGGCCGACGCTGAAGCGAAGGCGCGAGAGATTGTTGCCGAAGCCGAAGAGAAGGCACGGACCATCGTGGCAGAAGCCACCCAGCAGGCTGATGAATCAGTCGCAGCTGCCGAAAAGCGCCTGATCGAGCTGCGAGCGGAGCGCGACACCATCGCAGAGTACATTCAGTCTCTGCGCTCGGTCGTGGGTCAGCTCAAAATAGAGGAGAAACCCTCAAAACCCTCGAAGGCCAAAAGCTAACTCTGCGCGATCAGGTGCTCGCCCTCCGGCCACTCGGTGGGAAGTGGGAGCGCAGCCGGGTTGACCTGTTTCACGATTTCGCTGAGTGCCAGGTGGGTGTATTGCTCCCCCACAAAAAGGTGCTTCGCACCTTCTGCAGCAATCACGCGAGCATGGGGAATAACACCAAATCGCTCGGTCGCCTCCGCCGGTTGCAAGAAATCGTCGTGTTCGGGCACCAGGGCAACGACCGGCTCCTGTCGTCCTATCCAGCGCTGTAGATCAGATTCGTCGGCCCGATGGAGGGGCGGTGCGAGGAGGAAGACACCCTCGAAACGACCCTGTCGATTAAGAGCGTGTTTGAGAATGACTTCGGTGCCAAATGACCACCCCACGAGCCACACCTTCGGCAAGTGCTGAGCCGCGGCAAAGTCGATGGCCGCTTCCAGGTCGAATCGCTCGAGCTCTCCCTCGCCAAACGAACCCTCGGATGTGCCACGAGGCGAAGTCACTCCCCGGAAGTTGAAGCGCAACACCGCGAGGTTCGCCATCGCAGGCAAGCGGTTTGAGGCTTTGCGAATCAGATGAGAATCCATGTAGCCGCCGTGGGTCGGCAAGGGGTGGAAGAAAATCAGTGTGCCCTCGGGGTTGCCACCTTCGGGGAGGCTCAACTCACCGACAAGGCTGTAGCCATCGGATGTGGTGAATTCCACATCTCGTCTGGTGGCGGGTAGAACGCTCGCGCTGCGAATACGCATCAGTTACTCCTAGAAAATTCGCCAACAGTGGTTGTGCCAGTGCCGGCGGTCTTCCACGCCGCGCTGCTCGCCGAACAAAGAAAGCTCTTCCCACGCCACCAGATGCGCCTGCCCCGGAGGAACAATCAAATCGCAGCCGGGGCAGCGATATTCCTTTTGTGCGTTTTTTTCGCTAATCGGCTGCACCACATAACGGGTGCCCCGTTTCGTCTCAACCCGGCGCACGCCCGCGCGGATTCGGTCCAAATCAAGCTCTTCGGGCTGTTGGTTGCGATCGCGGTGGCTCTTGCGAGGCATGGATTAGTACCAGTTCTTCTGCTGCGAATGCGCCCATGCAGCACACGGTGAGCCGTATCGGGCCCCGATATAGCCCAAGCCCCAACGAATTTGGGTTTCGGGGTTCGTCGCCCAATCTTCCCCAGCGCTCGCCATTTTCGAACCGGGGAGCGCTTGCGGGATGCCGTAGGCGCCGCTCGAGCGGTTTTGGGCGAAGTGGTTCCAGCCCGATTCTTTGGCCCACAGCGCATATAAGCACTGATATTCCTGTTCATCCATGCCTTGGCCGAGCACCAAGTCCCGCGCGAGCGCTTGGGCCGTGCCAGGGTCGGGGGCGCCCGTTGCGGGAACACTGAAGGCGGGTTGGTTAGTGACCGTCCATTCGCCATCGCGAATAATCTGACCACCGCTTCCGGTCACGACAAAGTTGTTTCCTGTGTTGGCTTCTTCGGCCGAAAGAAAGAAGGCATTTGCCGGCGTGAGGTGGGGGTTCGCCAGTGGCCACGCGAGAAACGCGGCCACACTTGCGAGCGCGAGAATGGGCACGACGCGCTCTCGGAAACGAGAGGAGGGTCGTGTTGAGGTGTGGGTCTGACGCCCGAGTAACCATCCGAACACAGTGGGGCCAGCTTAGCGGCCCCATTCTGGGCGTTAGCGAACCGCGAGAATCACCGAGACGGTTTCGTCTAAGACCTTGTCGACCTGTTTTTCGTCGTAACCGCCCACTTGGGTGCGAAATTTCTGGTTTCGCACGGTCGCCACCGAGATGGGTTCTTGCCCTTGGAAGTAGGCGACGAGTCGATTGCAGAACGCGTCCACGTCTGCCACCCGATACCCCTGTTGCAGCATCGTGGTGCGGCGGAATTTTTCTTTTCCGGGACGCGCGACGCGGTCCAAAATTTCTTGGGCTTGAGCACGAATGCTCTTGAAGTAGCCAGATTCGCTCACTTGTTCGGTTTTCCCTTCCCTCTCACGCGCGGCAAAGGCCTCTTCGAGACGCCAGAGTGCTTGGTCGACCGCATGAGTGTCGAATCCGTCCTTGTCGACGAGGCTGAACGACACCTGACGGATGGTGGAGCTATCGATTCCGTCTTCCAGGCCCTCGAACACTCGCTTGGCCCGGTCCAGAAACTCGGTCACCTCTTCGGGTGTGTAACCGGGCGTGCCTTTTTTGGCAACAGGAAAGAGCTCACTCACAGCCCTATTCTGCTGGTTTCTCTCTCCGACGCCCGCTTCTACACACCGCGCGGGTAAAACGAAGAGGAGCTAGCCGAAGAGTTGATACGCGATGTACACCACGGCCATGGAGGGCAAAAGCGAATCCAGCCGGTCCATGAAGCCGCCGTGGCCAGGAAGAAGGCTCGACATGTCCTTGATCCCGAGGTCCCTTTTGATCAGCGACTCCACCAAATCGCCCATCGTCGCAGAACCCACCAGCAGGATGGCAAAAATCGCGCCCGCGAGCCATCCAATACCCAGTAGGAACTCCCCAAAAGCCACGCCAGCAATCAACGCGGCGATGGTGGCGCCAGCCAAACCCTCCCACGTTTTTGCCGGTGAAATCAGCGGCGCAAGCTTGTGGCGGCCGATCGTGAGACCGGTCGCGTAGGCCGCAACGTCAATCACGACTACCGTCACCACCCCGGCAAGCACCCACCATTGGCCTACGGGTGAGGACTGCGTGACAATGGCGAAGGAAGCCAGGAAGGGTACGTAGACCACGACAAAAATCCCACCCTGCACATCGCGTAGCAGCGTGGGACGAGCTGCCCGGTTTACTGCACTGTCAATGAGACGGCCCAGCACCACCGCCACGATCGCGATGAAAAGCCCCAGTAGCATCCCTTCGGCGCCAAAGCGATAACCACTTCCAATCACCGCCAAGGACACGAGGACCATCCACACGCGAGGCAACCTCGAGCCTTTTTCGCGCAGTGCCGTCACCAATTCAACGACCGCGAGGGACACCAACACCGCGATGAAGAGGAAGAAGAAGATGTGGGTAAACAAGAGCGAGGCGAGGAATAGTCCCCCGAGCAGGAGACCCACCGTGATGGCCTGCCAAAGTGGGCGGCCTGCCCGCTCATCGATTTTCGCGTTGACTTCTTTGACCTGGGTTTCCCACTCTTGATAGGTCGCCTCGATGTCGCCGATGGCTTGTTCGATGCGCTTGATCGGCTCCGTCGCCCCTGAGGGTTTGTGTTCGTCGCTAGATGAGCTCACCGCGGCTCACACTTCAAGCAGTTCTGCTTCTTTTCGCTTCAGAGCTTCGTCAATGTGGTCGATGTGAGACTTGGTCAGCGCTTCGAGTTCTTTTTCACCCCGCGCGACCGCGTCTTCTCCCACCTCAGACGTCAGAGCCTCGAGGTCATCTTTGGCTTTGCGGCGGACGCTGCGCACTGACACCCGACCGTCTTCGGCTTTTTGGTGAGCGAGCTTTACGTATTCCTTGCGACGCTCCTCGTTCAGCTCAGGCATGGTCACCCGAATGACGTTTCCGTCATTCTGCGGGCTCGCACCCAAGTTGGGGGCGTTCACAATCGCCTTCTCGATGTCTTTCATGGCGCTCTTGTCAAAGGGCGTGACAACCATGGTGCGCGCTTCCTGCACTTGCAGGCTCGCGAGCTGTTCAAGGGGGGTGGCGCTGCCGTAGTAGTCGACCATGATTTTTTGGAACATTGCCGGGTTTGCTCGGCCGGTTCGCACGGTTTGAAAGTCGTTGTGGACGACCTCGAGGGCCTTGTCCATCTTCTCTTTGGCTTCTGCCAGAACGTCGTCAATCATCGGCGCCCTTTCTCTCTGTTGCCATTCTAGGGCGCAGGCTTAGGACACTAATGTGCCGATGCGCTCACCCAGAAGTGCCTTGGTGACGTTTCCTTCCGGCTCCATCCCGAACACCAGCATCGGCATCTTATTGTCCATGCACAGGCTAAACGCAGTGGAGTCGACTACTTTCAACCCCTTGACCAATGCGTCTTGGTAGCTCAGGGTGTCGTATTTCTTCGCGTCCTTATCGACTTTGGGGTCGGCCGAATACACCCCGTCGACACCGTTCTTCGCCACCAAGACCTGGTCGGCCCGCACTTCCAGCGCACGCTGGGCGGCGACAGTGTCCGTAGAGAAGTAGGGCAGGCCTGCACCGGCACCGAACACGACCACTCGACCCTTCTCGAGGTGTCGAATAGCGCGCAGCGGAATGTAGGGCTCTGCGACCTGTGTCATCGAAATCGCCGACTGGACCCGCACCTGCGCACCGGCCTGCTCCAAGAAGTCCTGCAGCGCCAGGGCGTTCATTACGGTTCCCAACATTCCCATGTAGTCCGCACGTCGACGGTCCATACCCCGTTGGCTGAGCTCCGCACCGCGGAAAAAGTTGCCACCACCGACAACGACCGCAACCTCGACGTCTTTCGCCGCTTCGGCAATCTCACGGGCTATTTGCGCCACCACATCGGGATTGACCCCGAGGGCACCACCGCCAAACGATTCACCGGAGAGCTTGAGAAGAACCCGTCGTCGATTGGCCATTGTGCGTCCTCCAGGTGGATGGTTCTAGCCAGAAGGCTAGTACCTCACCCGAGTCTTTGGTACTAGGCGCCGACCTTGAAGCGAGCGAAACCGCTGACGCTGAGACCAGCCTGCTCCAACACCTGACCCACGGTCAGCTTGTTGTCGCGAGCGTAATCCTGGTCCAGCAGGGCAATCTGCTTGAAGAATGCGCCGAGGCGACCTTCCACAATCTTCGGCAGGGCCGCTTCGGGCTTGCCTTCGTTGCGGCTGATTTCCTCGACAAGGGCGCGTTCTTTGTCGACCACGTCAGCAGGGACCTCGTCGCGGGAGGTGTACTGGGGGTCAGCAAACGAGATGTGCTGAGCCACGCTGCGCGCGGTGTCGGCGTCCGAGCCGCTGTAGCCGAGGACGACACCCACCTGCGGGGGAAGGTCCTTGCTGGTGCGGTGGAGATAGATCGAGAATGCGTCTGCTTCGAGGTGGGACACCCGGCGAAGCTCGACTTTCTCACCGATGATCGCGGCCTGGTCGGCAATCGCCTGCTCCACAGTGGAACCAGCCATGGGGGCAGCCAAGGCTGCCCCCACATCAGACGCTCCCGCCGCCTTAACAGCTGCGAGAACCTCGTCGGCGAGAGCGATGAACTTCTCGTTCTTCGCGACAAAGTCGGTCTCGCAGGCGAGCTCGATCATAAACGCGTGACCGTTGGCTTCTACCGCGGCCACGAGGCCTTCGGAAGTGGAGCGGTCAGCGCGCTTGGCGTTTCCCTTAGCTCCCTTCAACCGCAAGATTTCGGTGGCTTTCTCTACGTCGCCGCCGGCCTCTTCCAAAGCGTTCTTGGTGTCGACCATTCCGGTCCCGAGAAGCTCACGCAGCTTCTTGATGTCTTCGAGTGACACGTTCGCCATGTCTATTCCTTACTTGCTCTTAGCGTCTGTTTCGGTCTTTTTCGCAGCAGGCTTCTTCGCAGGAGCCTTCTTTGCCGCGGGCTTCTCATCGGCAGCCTTCGCGGGGGCCTTCTTGGCGGGGGCCTTCTTTGCAGCAGGCTTGTCCTCCGAAGCATCGGCCTTCTTCGCCGGGGCCTTCTTTGCAGCAGGCTTCTTGGCGGGGGCCTTCTTCTCTTCCGCAGCGGGGGCTGCGTCAGCAGGGGCTTCTTCGGTCGCGGCTGCCTCTGCAGCGGGTGCTTCAGCTCCCGCTTCGAGCAGCTCGCGCTCCCACTCAGCGAGAGGCTCCACCGCGGAAACGTTGCCTTCTGCTTCCGGCTTCTGGTGGCGCTCAATCAGACCCTCGGCAACCGCGTCGGCAATCACTTTGGTGAGCAGAGCGACGGAGCGAATTGCGTCGTCGTTTCCGGGGATGGGGTAAGCGAAGTCATCCGGGTCAGCGTTGGTGTCCAAGATGCCGATGACGGGAATACCCAGTTTCTTGGCCTCGTCGATTGCGAGGTGCTCGCGCAGCGGGTCAACGACCCACAGAGCGCTGGGGGTCTTCTGCATGTTGCGGATACCGCCAAGGGACTTGTGAAGTTTGTTGAGCTCACGCTTCTTCAGCAACAGCTCTTTCTTGGTGTAACCCTGGGTGGTGTCGTCGTAGTTGATTTCTTCCAGTTCCTTCATCCGGCCAAGACGCTTGGTGACGGTCTGGAAGTTGGTGAGCAAACCACCCAACCAACGCTCGTTGACGAAGGGCTGGCCGACACGGGTCGCCTGCTCAGAAATCGCTTCCTGAGCCTGCTTCTTGGTGCCGACGAAGAGGACGGTGCCGCCATGAGCGACGAGGTCCTTCACGAAGTCGTAGGCGCGGTCGATGTATTCCAACGACTGCTGGAGATCAATGACGTGAATGCCACTGCGCTCGGTGAGAATGAATCGCTTGACTTTCGGGTTCCACCGACGAGTCTGGTGGCCGAAGTGAACGCCGCTGTCGAGCAGCTGGCGGATAGTGATGACGGCCATGGCCGCACTCCTTCTAGGGTTTTCGGTTGATGCATCACCCGGCGGGTAACGCCCTGGTGTCGCACAATCCAGCCACTCAGGCAAATAAGCCCAAGACCGTTGGTCAGAAAGTGGTGTTCGACACGCGAATTCGTCCAATGAATTGGACGTCCCCCCAGCATAGCGGTGCGTGAGTGACAGCGCGAATGGAGAAACAGTCCACAAGAGCTCACATTTTCTGACTCTCACCACCCTGGCGGACGGTGGTCACGAGAACTGTTCGCGATCGCATGATGCGGGGTGTGAAAACAGCACTAATGAGCGCGGCGGCCCTCCTCGGATTATTGACCCCGCCACCCCCGGTATGGGACTGGCCAGTCGAGGGTAAACACGCCGTCGTGCGGGACTTTCAGGCCCCCCTCACGCCGTGGGGCGCCGGGCATCGCGGTCTTGACGTGAGGGCGCGCCCGGGCACCACCGTGGTCGCTCCCGTGTCAGGAAAAATTCACTTCTCCGGTTCGGTGGTCAATCGAGGGGTGATCACCATTGAAACGGCTCAGGGGTGGCTGGTGAGCATGGAGCCTGTTGATGTCGAGCTCGATCGTTCACGAGTAGTCCGCGGCGAGGAAATTGGACGGGTGCAACGAGGCCACTGCCCAGGAGGCTGCCTTCACATTGGGCTGCGCATTGACGGGGAGTATCGCTCCCCCGCCCGGGAACTCGGGATCTTGCGCCGGGCCACCCTGAAACCTGTGGACTAGGCCCGGGGATGGGCCTGTTCATACGCCTTTTTGAGCCGCTCCACCGACACGTGGGTGTAGAGCTCGGTGGTCGCGAGAGATTGGTGGCCCAGCATTTCTTGGACGCTGCGCAAGTCTGCCCCGTGATCGAGAAGGTGCGTCGCTGCGGTGTGGCGCAGAGTGTGGGGGCCTCTGGGGCCGGACCCAGGGTGTTCACCGAGCATTCGAGACATCAGCGAATAGACACTTCGAGGATTGAGCCGGCGGCCGGTTGGCGAGAGAAACAATGCCTGATTGCTGTGTTCGCTGATGAGCTTTCCGCGAGCCTTTTCCACGTAGCGGGTCAGAGCTCGCAATGCTGGCTGCCCGATGGGGGCAACACGCTCACGATTGCCCTTACCTCGCACTCGGATGGTGCGCTCCGCAGAATCGATGGCGCCGAGGTCGGCAGAACACAATTCACTCACGCGTAGAGCCGAGGAGTACAGCAGTTCCACCACCGCGAGGTCGCGAATAGCGTTCGGATCTCCCGAATCTGCCCGGGCCGACAGCTGCTCAAACATCTCGTCAATCTGGGATTCGTTGAGTACTCGCGGAAGTTTCTTGGGGGCCTTGGGCTGATGCAGGCGCGCTCCGGGATCGTTGGGGAGGTGGCCCCCTTCATGCAGCCACCGGGTAAAACCGCGCACGCTAGAAACCCGACGTCGCAGGCTGGTGGGGCTGAGCCCCGCAGACGCTTCCGCCCACAGCCACTCCCGCAGCGCCTCAGAATTCAGCACCTCAATCGAGGTTGCACCGTGACGGGCCAAGTGTCTTTGGAGCGCGGCGAGATCCGCGGCGTAGCTCTTCAGGGAGTGGGGCGCGAGCGCCTTATGCGACCCTCGCCAGTCGAGGTAGCGCGCGATGGCCCGTTCGATGTCCACGCCTCTAGCTTTTCGAACCCAGCCTCGGGGCCCTCGAAGACACTCCGGAGCGCGCAGGCACCATGTCGCTACTCCCCCGCCTGGTCTTTATCCACCTGGCGGTTAAATTCCGAGTCTTTCGCCGAAAACATCGCCCTGCGCGCCTCCGGATCCATCTGCTCAATCATCGGCAAGTACTCTGCTGAGTGGCTGAAGAGCTCAGGCATGTCGATGGCCAGGATGTCGGAAAACACGAGCTGTTCGGCGTACACACTGACTAACGAGGACGCGTGGGCCCGGTCGACGCCTTTGAGTAGCAATGACGAATCAGCCGCCAGATCGATGTTGTAACAGGCCGCGGCAGCTACCGACACCGGAATTCCCTGATAGACCGTGTGGGTGGAGTAGTGCAGATGGCCAGCAAGAATTCCTCGAACGTCGCTGCCTTTCACCGCGTCCCACAAGCGTTGCTGATCATCAAGCTCGATTAGGCCCATCAGCGGAACGATGGTCGGAATCGGAGGGTGATGCAGGGCGAGGAGGGTGCCCCGCGGAGCGGGTTGGGCGAGTTCTTGTGCAAGCCACTCGATCTGCGCGTCGGTGAGTTCTCCGTGGTGATATTGCGGAACCGAGGTGTCCAGAGCAATGATGCGCAGCCCGTCAATGTCGTAGCTGCGATCGCGCGGATCGCTCGTCGCTTCCTCGCCCCACATCACTGTGCTGAAGGGCTCTCGCTCATCGTGATTACCCATGACCCAGATGACTTCAGCCGAGAGTGCCTGCGCGTGCGGCTCGACGAGGCTCTTGAGCTCTTGATAAGCGTCAACCTCGGCACGGTCGGCGAGGTCACCGGTGAACACCAACGCCCGAATGTCGAGAGTGCTCGAGCGGATTCGCTGGAACATTTCATCAATACGCCTGGAGGTATCAATGGTGCCGTGGAGGGGTTTGCGCCCTCCGAGCAGGTGGGTGTCACTCACGTGCAGAATCGAGAAATCAGGTGAGGGATGCTGGCTCAGGGGGTGGTGCACACTACGAGCCTAGACAGCCTGTTGCAGAGTCGGAAAGCGCATCTCCGAGTTGTCGCTATCTGTCGACACGGAGATGACGGTTGCGTTCCACTCCTCGATTAGTCTTTGAGCTCCCTCGTTTTCTGGCCGCGGGTGGTCATAAGAGAGGGCGAAGAGTTCGCGTCCGAGCGTGGCGGCATGGGAGGCGGTGGATATCGCACCGGAGCGGGTGGGGCATTCCACCACGATGACAGACGAAGACATCGCGGCAATCAGGCGGTTTCGCGCCAGGAACGAACGAGGAGAAATCGCTTTACTCGGGGGTGTCTCGCTCACCACGAGGCCTTCTCGCGCCACGTGTTCAAAAAGCGCAGCGTGCTCGCGGGGATAGTGACAATCGAGACTCGTCGCGCCCACCACGATGGTGGGTCGCTGTGCGGCCAGAGCGCTCCGATGGGCAATCGCATCAATCCCAAGCGCTCCGCCCGACACGATCGTGATGCCCTGATTGACGAGCGAGTCAGACACGAGGCTCGCCGCTCGAGCCCCGCTCACGCTGGGGCGCCGGGTGCCGACAACGGCAATAAGTGTCTGGGCGGTGTGCAAGCGCTCGAGCTGACCCCGATAAAAATTACGAGTGGTTGGTGAGGCCCTAGGCCATCAAAGGCGCTGGGCCACTCCCCATCTTGCGGGGTCGTCAGTCGAATCTCCTCTCGCTCACACCTCTCCAAGGCCTCGGCCACCTGCTCATGAGTGGGTGGTGGTCGACGTGCCGAGGCGAGTCGACGGAACAAGGAAAGATCCTCTGAGACGTTCGTGGCGACCTGACGATGGCCTCGGCGCAGCACGCGGTGTGCCACGCGGGCCGCTTCCGCTGCTCCCAGCCGCTCAATGAACTCTCCGACTTCTCGATCACCCGGCTCAGTCCACAACGACCACCACAGCCGGGCCCGAAGATCCTCCGAGGGGGCATCCGTGGTTGTTCTCACGCCAAGAGGGTGCACGACTCCAAGCAGCGCGAGCGCTCACGCCGCCGGATTGGGGAAAATCCCTCAGGCGAGGAAGAAGTGGTCTACTCCTCGAGAGCGAGGTCTTTGGGGAGCTTCAGCTCTTTATTACCAAGCTCTTCAATGTTGATGTCTTTGAAGGTCATGATTTTCACGGACTTCACGAACCGGTCAGAGCGATAAATGTCCCATACCCACACGTCGTTGAGGGTGAGTTCAAAGTAGAAATCGCCCCCGCGCTCTTGGACTTCTTGAGTGACGTCGTTGGCGAGATAGAAGCGTCGTTCGGTTTCGACGACGAATTGGAATTGGGTGACCACGTCGCGGTATTCGCGGTAGAGCGCGAGCTCCGCCTCGCGGTCAAAATCGTCGAATTCTTCGTCCATCGCCTGAAGTCTAACCCTGCTCCAAGGGAAGCTCCGTGGCGCGAAGCCAGCTCATCCGGTGAATCGGGCACGGCCCAAACTGATCAATTGCGGCCATGTGAGCGGTGCTCCCATATCCCTTGTTGGACGCGAAACCATAGCGCGGAAATTGCGGGTCCACCTCGACCATGTAGCGATCGCGGGTGACTTTTGCCACCAGCGAGCTCGCCGCGACCGAGAGGCAATCGCGGTCGGCCTTCACCTGAGTGACGACTCGAATCGAATAGTCAAGGTGAGAGCTCAACCAGTTGTGGTGACCATCGAGCAACACCACCGGTTGATGGTAATCATCCAGCCAGCGAGAGAGTTGCCCCAGTGCCCGAGCCCCGGCACGGCCTAACGCCCGGGTAATGCCCACCTGGTCCACTTCTGAAGGCGTCGACTCACCCACCACCACTGCGGGAAGCCACTGGGCCACCTCGTTGGCAAGCGGGCCACGCTTTTTCTCCGACACCAGTTTCGAATCTTTGACACCCTCGGGCCCCTCAACCAGGTCGGCGAGAAACACTGCGGCAGAAACCGAGACGGGCCCTGCCAGTGCGCCTCGTCCTACCTCGTCCATCGCGATGATGACTCGGTGACCCTCGGCGAAGAGTTGATCTTCCCTCTCCCGGGTGGGAATCACTGGGAGTCCGTCCCCTCGGGGATTCCATTGAAGACGTCAGGGTAGTTATCCAGCCAGCTCCAGTGCTCGGCCGGCCAGCTCACCACTATTGCGCGGCCCACCACATTGTCGATGGGAACAAAGCCCCCACCGGGCTTCGAGAGGTTTGCGCGGGAATCGGCTGAGTTGTAGCGGTTATCCCCCATCACCCACAACGAGTTATCTGGCACCTTCACCGAAAACGACGTACCACTCGCCTCGCTCACACCGTCGGGCAGACGCAGGTAATCCTCTTTCAACGGAACACCGTTGACCGTGGTGGATCCCAGTGGGTCACAGCAGGCGACCGTATCTCCAGGAAGCCCAATCACGCGTTTGATCAGGTGGTTAGCGCCCGACTGGTCGGGCATACCCAAGCGCACCGACACCCAGTTGAACAAGTTGGTGAGCGGGTCATCCTCATTGGCAAGACCGGAGGGTAACCACCCACCCGGATCCACGAAGACCACGACATCGCCGCGATTGATGTCAACGAGGCCGGGGGTGAGTTGCGACACAATCACCCGGTCGTCAATCAACAGAGTGTCCTGCATGGACGCTGTGGGGATCGAGAACGAACGAATCAGGAACGTCTTAATCAAAAACGACACAATCAGTGCCGCGAACACGATGATGACCACATCACGGAGCACCACGTACGCAGCGCGCCCAATACGACGCATCAGAGAGCCCTCACGCGGTGAAGACACCGGGGGTCACCCTCTCTCAGTGGAGACTAGGACTCGCGCTTTTCGCGAATACGAGCCTTCTTGCCCTTGAGCTCGCGCACGTAGTACAGCTTGGCGCGACGCACGTCACCGCGGGAGACCAACTCGATCTTGTCGATCACCGGCGAGTGCAGCGGGAAGGTACGCTCAACGCCCACCTGGAAGCTCACCTTGCGAACGGTGATGGTCTCTTTCAAACCGTGACCGGCGCGCGCCAGGACGATGCCCTGGAATACCTGGATACGGGAACGGTTTCCTTCAACAATGTTGACGTGCACCTTAACGGTGTCACCGGGACGAATGTCGGGAAGATCGGTCTTCAGCGATTGCTGGTCGACAACATCGAGAGTCTGCATGGTGTTTCGCTTTCCGGGGCACCACGGGATGCCGCACTGGTGAGGTTTCGAGAGTGGTCACTCTCAGAACATGTCGCGGTCTACCTGACGGTTTCTCCCCCGTGGCAGAATTTCCGGTCGACCGGTGTAATAGTCTGCCATATCGACCCCCCAGACGCGAAAAGCGCCCCATCAGTGCAGGACTTCTATGGCCATCCCCCGACACTCCTCCGCCGTTATTGAGCAAATGCGGCCGGTTGGATCATTCGTCGCTGACGTGCTGGCGGAGTTGGTGGAGTTCGCGAAACCAGGGGTGAACCTCCTCGAACTCGATGAATTAGCCCATCGACGTATTCGAAAGATTGGCGCGACCAGTTGCTACATCGACTACCACCCCTCTTTTGGTGGGTCACCCTTTGGCAAGGTCCTCTGCACTTCGGTGAACGACGCTGCCCTGCATGGCCTCCCCCACGATTACACCCTGGAGGACGGGGACTTGCTCTCTGTTGATTTTGCGGTCGAATTAGGCGGATGGGTCGCCGATTCAGCGCGCAGCACGATTGTGGGATCCGGCCACGAGGATGACCAGCGCCTGATTGACGCCACGGAGGCCGCGCTCACCGCGGGTATTTCTATGGCGCTGCCGGGAAATCGCCTCGGTGATATTTCCGCTGCTATCGGCTCTGTCTCGGCCGAATGGGGCTATCCCGTGAACACCGAGTTTGGCGGTCACGGTGTCGGTCGCACCATGCACGAAGACCCCTCCATCCCTAACGATGGGGAACCGGGGCGCGGGCCGAAGCTCAAATCCGGAATGGTGTTCGCCATTGAACCGTGGCTGATGGCGGGAACCGACCAGTTGATAGTCGACCGCGACGGCTGGACCCTCCGTAGCGTGGATGGCTCCCGCGCCGCACATAGCGAAGACACGGTCGTGATTACCGATGACGGCCCGCTGGTGCTAACCGAGAGGCCCTAGCTCAGTAGATCGGGGCGGTTGCGTTTCGTACGCTCGCGCGATTGCTGCTCCCGCCACGCCGCAATCTCTCCGTGGTGTCCACTGAGCAGAACATCGGGAACATCCAGCCCTCGCCACTGTGCGGGCTTGGTATAGCTGGGGTATTCGACAAGTCCGTCCTGATGGCTCTCTTCCACCAGAGATTCGGGATTGCCCAACACTCCGGGAACAAGCCGGATAGCGGCTTCGAGCATCACCAAGGTGGCGACCTCGCCGCCGTTGAGCACGTAATCCCCGATACTCACTTCGACGAGGCGACAACGATCGCGGTAGTACTCGACCACCCGCTGATCAATGCCCTCGTAGCGGCCACAAGCAAACACCAGGTGACTAGCGCCAGAGAAATCCTGGGCCATCGATTGGCTAAACCTCACACCCGCGGGGGTGGGAACCACCAGAATCGATTCGGGAGTGAGTAGTGAATCCAACATCACCCCCCACGGCTCTGGCATCATCACCATCCCGGCGCCACCGCCATAGGGGGTGTCATCCACGGTGCGATGGCGGTCAGTGGTGACATCCCGAAGGTCGTGGACTGTGACCGACACCAACTCTTGCTCGGTGGCTTTGCCAATGAGGGAGAGCTCGAGGGGGGAGAAATAGTCGGGGAAAATCGTCACCACATCAACGCGGAGTGTCACGAGTCCTCCTCGAGTGGTTCGAACAACCCCCCTGGAGGAGTCACGCGGATAAACCCGCCGTCGATGTTGACTTCCGGCACGAACTGTTTCACAAACGGCAACAACACTTCGTCACCGCCGTTGGTGGCGACAACAATGAGGTCCTGAGCGGGCAGGTGATCAAGCCGCTGAATCTGACCGATGACGGCATCATCTCGCAGAACATCCAGACCCACCAGTTGGTGGTCAAACCACGCATCCTCTTCGCTGGGGCGCGCCTCGGGGTCATATTCGACCCACAAGATCGCTCGCGAAAGGCTTTCGGCTGCGGTGCGATCGTCGACACCCTCGAAAAACACCACCGGGTGGTTGTTGTAAAAGCGCAGCTCTTTGACGGTGAGCTGGTGGCCAAACCACGGCGAATCGGTGGGCACTTGCAAGCTCACCTGAGAGCCAGGCTGAAACCTCAGGTCAGGCTCGTCGGTGTAGAGCTCGAGCTTCAGTGCGCCCTTGAGGCCGTGGGCCTTGGTAAGCCGACCCACCCGCAGCTCAGAACGCTGCGGTTTAGGTGCGGGGAGGCCACCGGGGCGGCCAGTCATTAGGACTCCGGGTCGACGACGTCGACGCGGACGCGCTTGCCGACAGAGAGCGCACCGATCACCGTGCGCAGAGCCTTCGCGGTGCGTCCGCCACGACCGATGACGCGTCCGAGATCATCGGCGTGTACGCGGATTTCGAGGGTTTCTCCTCGGTTTCCTTCCACCGCGGTCACGCTCACCTCATCAGGGTGTTCAACAATTCCCCCGACGAGGTGAGCGAGCGCGCGATCCAGCATGGAAACTACTCGGCCTTCTGCTCTTCAGCGGCGTCCTCAGCAGGAGCCTCTTCAGCGGCAGGTGCCTCTTCGGCAGCGGGCGCTTCCTCAGCCGGTGCAGCTTCTTCTGCCGGTGCTTCGGCGGCAGGCGCTTCCTCGGCGGGAGCCTCAGCAGCAGCCTCTTCAGCCGGTGCCTCAGCGGGCTTTTCCACCTTGGCGGCCTTGGGGCGAAGCACGGGCTTCTTCTTGGTGTCGGCTTTGAATTCTTCCTTCGCTTCAGGAGCCTGAACGGTGCTCTTCGCACCCTTCTCTCCCTTGAAGGTTCCCCAGTCGCCGGTGAGCTTCAAAATGGCCATCACCTGTTCGGTGGGCTGGGCTCCCACTCCGAGCCAGTACTGGGCACGGTCAGAGTTGACCTCAATCAGCGAGGGGTTCTCGGTGGGGTGGTACTTACCAATTTCTTCGATGACACGACCATCACGCTTGGTGCGTGAGTCGGCCACAACGATGCGGTAGTAGGGCGCGTGGATTTTACCCAGGCGCTTCAGACGGATCTTGACAGCCACGTTTCTCCTGTAGTGCTTGAAAGGTGCACACTCGCAACTGAAGGTGGGGACTCGTCACGAGGAGCGATGGAAAACCACGGGAGCCAGATAGAGGGTCGGACAACCGCGTTACCGAGTCACTATTGTGTCAGATTTCTCCTCCCGGGAGAAACCACAGCGACCGCTAGGACAACCCGAAGCTCGAGCCAGTGGTTGATTCGGTGCCACCGAGGGCCTGTTGGGCGCGCTTCGCCGGGTTACCCGAGCGCGACTGGGGCTTCTTTTTGCCTTGTTTGCGCTTAGATTTTGCGCCACCTCCACCACCGGGAACAGGGCCCATTCCGGGAATTTGTGGCACGCCACCCTTGGCGACGGTTTTCATCATCTTCTGCGCCTGCTCAAACCGGCTCATCAACTGGTTGACTTCCGTCACGGTGACACCTGAACCGTTGGCAATGCGCTTGCGACGTGAGGCATTGAGGAGTCTGGGTTGCCGGCGCTCGGCCGGAGTCATCGAGCGAATGATGGCTTCGGTGCGGGTGAGTTCACTCTCGTCGATGTTTTCGATTTGGTCTTTCATCTTCCCGGCACCTGGCAACATTCCCAGCATCGATTGCAGCGAACCCATCTTCTTCACCTGCTGCAACTGCTCGAGGAAGTCCTCCAGGGTGAACTGTTCGGAGAGGAACTTTTGTTCCATCTCGGCTCGGGTTTCCTCATCGAAGGCTTTCTGCGTCTGCTCGATGAGTGTCATCACATCACCGAGGTCGAGGATGCGGCTCGCCATCCGGTCGGGGTGGAAGACCTCGAAGTCTTCGAGCTTCTCCCCCACCGAGGCAAAAAGAATGTCGCGGTCGGTGACGCCCTTGACGCTCAGCGCCGCACCACCCTTTTGGTCACCGTCGAGCTTGGTCAACACCACGCCGGTGAAGTCGACTCCCTCACCGAATGCTCGGGCGGTCTGGACCGCGTCTTGACCGACCATCGCGTCGAGGACAAAGAGGACCTCGTCAGGATCGACGGCTTTTCGAATCGAGCGCGCCTGGGCCATCATTTCTTCGTCAACACCGGTGCGCCCAGCCGTGTCGATAATGACGATGTCGTGAATCTTGTCTGTGGCGTATTTAATGGAGTCGTTTGCGACCTTCACCGGGTCACCGACGCCACTGCCGGGCTCAGGGGCGAAGATTGCCACACCGGCTTGTTCGGCGACGACCTGCAACTGGTTCACCGCTCCGGGGCGTTGGAGGTCACAGGCGACCAAGAGGGGTGTGTGGCCCTCGGATTTGAGCCACAGTGCGAGCTTTCCCGCGAGGGTCGTCTTACCGGCACCTTGCAAACCCGCGAGCATAATCACCGTCGGTGGGGTCTTCGCAAACTCGAGACGGCGACCCGTTCCACCCAAGATCGCGACGAGCTCGTCCATGACGATGCTGACGACCTGTTGGGCGGGGTTCAGAGCCTTGTTAACGTCGTCGCCCAGTGCCCTCTCGCGCACTTTGGCGGTGAAGTCTTTGACGACTTCTAGGGCGACATCTGATTCGAGCAGAGCGCGCCGAATCTCACGCACCGTTCCGTCAATGTCGCTGGGCGAGAGACGGCCCTTCGAACGCAGATTGCGGAAGGTTTCGGTTAACCGATCGGAGAGTGAACCAAATGCAGCCATGGTGGGCCCAGCCTAGTCGAGGACCATCCGCACACCGTAGGTGCGTAGTCTGGTGAGATGGCGAGCCACCCCTTCGACGGAATCGAACCACAGGTTGCCCCCAGCGCCTACATTGCCCCGAGCGCTGACCTAATTGGTCGAGTCGTTGTGTCCGACAACGTTTGTGTCCTCTTCGGCGCTGTTGTGCGTGGGGATACCGAGCAGATCACGGTGGGTGAGGGCTCCAACCTTCAAGACGGAGTCGTCGTCCACGCCGACCCCGGCTTTCCCGCCACCATCGGCGCGGGGGTGAGCGTGGGACACAACGCCACGCTGCACGGCTGCACCATCGCGGACAACGTGCTCATTGGAATGGGAGCCACCGTTCTCAACGGCGCCACCATTGGTGAGGGAAGCCTCATTGCCGCCGGAAGCGTGGTTCTGGAAGGAAAAGCCATTCCGCCCCGCTCACTTGTTGCAGGTATTCCCGCGAGTGTGAAGCGGGAGCTCAGCGACGAGGAATACCAGGGCGTGGTGAAAAACGCCGAGCACTATGTGGCCCTCGCCCAGAAGTACCGCTCTCAGAGCTAGCGCGCTATTCCATCAACGCTTCGGCGAAGCGCCTAGCCGAGAATCCGCGTAAATCGTCGATGCCTTCGCCCTCGCCAATCAGCTTCACCGGCAAGCCCGTCTTATCCTGCACGCCCAACACAAAACCGGCGCGGGCAGAACCATCCAATTTGGTGATGACCAGCCCGGTGACTCCAGCTTGTTCCAAGAACGCTTCGGCCTGCTTCAAGCCGTTTTGACCCGTGGTCGCATCAAGCACCAAGAGCACCTCTGAGACGGGCTGGATTTTCTCCACCACTCGTCGAATCTTGGAGAGCTCATCCATCAGACCCGTTTTGGTGTGGAGGCGCCCCGCGGTATCCACCAGGACGATATCGATGCCTTCTTGTTGGGCACGTGCCACCGCCTGGTAGGCGACAGAGGCGGGGTCCTGTCCATCTTTTTCGGGCCTGACGATTTCCGCTCCCGCGCGCTCCGCCCACACACTCACCTGTTCCACCGCGGCAGCCCGGAACGTATCGGCGGCAGCAACCACGACGCTGCGGCCTGCCTTGAGCAGGAAACGCGCAAACTTGCCAAGCGTCGTGGTCTTTCCCACACCGTTCACACCTACGAGCAACACCACCGCAGGACGGTCAGTCAGCGTCAGCGTCGGGTCGTGGGCCGCGAGACGCGTCTCGATGGTTTCCACGAGTAAGGCCTTGACGTCTTTTGGATTGGTCAAGCCAATGCGTTCAGATTCGGCACGAACCTCTGCCACGAGCGACTCGGCATAGTCCACACCCGTGTCAGCAACGAGCAGCGCATCTTCGAGCTCTTCCCAGGTCGACTCGTCGACGGTTTCTTTCTGCCACAGCCCCTTCAGGGCGCGGCCGAGAGACCACGATGCCACCCGCTACTCCCCGTCGAGGGGTTCGAGGCCAATGATGGGTGCGGGGTCCGAGGAGGTTGTCGGGGCTTCTGAGCGCTCCACAATGGCCGTGGTGAGTATCGATGCACTTAACACACCGGCAATAGCAATCAATGCCCAACCCAGCGCTTGCTTACGACCCACGGTGTCAGGATACCCCCGCCTCGGCGCTCACGCACGGCTCCGCATTAGGCCGAAACGGCAGATTCTTTAACACGTTGACCCACCACAGCACTAACACCGTCATCCCGCATGGACACGCCATAGAGTGCGTCCGCGATTTCCATGGTGCGCTTCTGGTGGGTGATGATGATCAGCTGCGAGCCTTCCCGCAGGTGCTCCATCACCTCCAACAAGCGCCCGAGGTTGGCATCGTCCAAAGCCGCTTCGACCTCGTCGAGGATGTAGAACGGGCTGGGGCGGGCAATGAAGATGGCCATCAGCAGGGCCACGGCAGCGAGCGACCGCTCTCCACCGGAGAGCAGAGACAACCGTTCAATCTTCTTGCCCTTCGGGCGCACCGCGACCTCCACACCGGTCGTGAGAAGGTCATCGGGGTTGGTGAGTGAGAGAGACCCTTGGCCCCCGGGGAAGAGCACGGGGAACACCTGGTCGAAGGCATTTTTGGTGTCTTCAAAAGCTTCCATGAACACATCGCGCATGGTCTCGTCGATGTCCTCGATGATGGCCAAGAGGTCTTTCTTCGACGCCAATACGTCTTCGAGCTGTTCGGCGAGGAACTGATGGCGTTTTTCGAGCGCCTGGAACTCTTCGAGAGCCAACGGGTTCACCCGACCCAGCTGTTCCAGCTGGCGCTGAGCCTTCTGCAGGATCTTCTGCTGCTCCTCGCGAGAGAACACTCCCGGTTCTCCGTCCTCTCCCGCGGGAAGAGGTTGATCGGGCCCGTATTCACCCAGCAACACCTCAACACTCAACCCCAATTCCTCTTGAGCGCGTTCGGTGAGCTGAGTGAGGTGGAGGTTGCGCTCGTAAATGTGCATCTCGATGTTGTGTACCGACTCGGTCATCTGCGCGAGACGCTCGCGAAGCTCCGCTTCGCGCGAGCGAAGCCGCTGAATCGACTGGTCAGCTTCTGATCGCGCGGCCTCCATCATCGCCAACTCTTTGCCGGATTCTTCCAAGGCAGCATTCGCCACTTGAATCAATGTCGGGGTGAGGGCACTTACCCGGAGTGCGCGCTCGTGCACGGCGAGGCGCTCCTGAGCTCGCGCGGCCTCAAGCTCACGCTCTCTCTTTTCTTGCTCCAGGCGAACGTCGAGACCGTGGCGGACATCGCGTTGGTAGCCGAGCTTGGAGCGCGCCTGTTCGACAACAACCCTCGCGTCTATTTCGGCGGCACGAGCGACCTCAACAGCGTCGACCAGGCCAGCGCGCGTGCCATCGTCGGTGTCAGAAGCAGGTTGTTCGGGCAAGTTGGCAAGCTCCACCTCCGCCGCGTCAACCGCCTCGCGAGCCGAATCGCGGTCAGCGTGGGCGGTCTCTAACCGGGCCTGGAGTCGCTCGCGCTCAGCCCGCGCCGCCTCCACACTCGCGGTCTGAGCAGAGAGGGCCTGGTTTTGCTCGGCGCGCTCGGACTCTTTCTGCCGGACGATGGCCAACTGGGCTTTGGCGGCTTCGGCAGCGCCTTCGGCTTCCGCCTGAAGTACCCGAACCGCTTCGCTCTGACGCTCCACGTCGGTCGAAACCCGCTCTAAATCGGCTACTGCTTGATCACGCTCGGCAATGAGCTCAACACTGCTGCGCTGCTGACCACTTCCTGCCTGCACCAGCGTCTGCGAAAACAGCTCCCCCGCTTCCGTGACGATGTGAACATCGGCGGGCAGGTCAGTGCGCCCCACCCAGTAGCGCTTGATCTCGGCGAGGCTAGAAGCAATGAACGTGGTGCGCAACAGCCGCATCACGCCGTCGGGACCCTTCACCACCGAGGTGGCAGGAACGAGACCCTCGAGCTCAAGCACTTCGCGTGGGGCATCTGTCTCATCGACGACGAGGCTCAGCTGGCCTTCTTTACCCGAGACTTCTTGAGAGAGTTTGTAGGCATCTGAGCGAGAGGCCACGACCAATGCGTCAGCGAGCGCACCCAGCGCTCGCGCGATAGCAGTTTCATACCCCGGGGTGATGGAGAGTAGTTCGGCCACGCGGCCCTTCACCCCCGGGCGTGAACCCACCTCGTGCTGCGTTTCGGACTCTAGGGCCAACGTGAGCGCTTGTACTTTCGCAGCCAAAGCGTCTTTCTCACGCTCAATGCGGTGAAGCTCTGCCCGGCCAGATTCCAGCTGAGCGGTGAGGGCCGATTCGCTGCCCCACGCCTGCTGCAACGCTTCTTCGGCGTCGGCCAAGGCCTGATCTGCTGACCCTCCTCCGTCGCTCGCGAGTTCTCCCACCCGCGACTCCAATTCGGCCACCCGCGCTTCCGCGCTCTCTAGAGCCTCCTTGGTGCGCTGCACTTCGGCCTCCGCCGTTTCGACCCGCGAGTTCGCGACGGCAACGGCTTCTTGTTTGGCTTGGGCGGTGGCGCGCCAGGTCAACCACGCCTCACGAGCACCGCGTACTTGCTCGTCGTGGGCGTCTAACGCGGCTTTTGCCCGCGCGGTGACGGCGGCGAGTTTCCCCAGTTCCTCTTCGACTCGGGCGACTTCGCCTTCCGCCTCTGAAATGGCCTGATCGGCAGCGACAATGTCGGCCTCGCTCAGGGTGGAGAGTGGCTGGCTTGATTGTTCGCCGGATCCCAACAAGCTCACCCGCTCGGTGGCGAGAGCGTGCAACGAAGAAATCCGCTCGGCAACCCGACGCAGTTCATTATCCCGCTGGCGCACCCGTTCCACGGGGCTTTCCGCGAGGGTTTTTTCGGCCACTTCACGCTCTCGACTCACTCGGTCGAGTTCGTCTTTGACCACCTGGCGCTCACTGGCGGTGTTCCCCTCGCTGCGCTGGTATTCGGCGAGTTCTTCACGCAGAGTGTGCACGTCATCGGCGAGCAGTCGCGCTTTCGCATCGCGAACCGTCGCTTGGATGGTCTGCGCTTCCCGCGCCACTTCTGCCTGCCGGCCGAGGGGTTTGAGCTGACGACGAATCTCGTTGATGAGGTCTTGGAGGCGAGTGAGGTTAGCTTCCATGGACTCGAGCTTGCGCACGGTCTTTTCTTTGCGCCGCCGGTGCTTGAGAATTCCGGCGGCCTCCTCGATGAAGCGACGACGGTCGTCGGGGGTGGCATGCAATACGCCATCGAGCTGTCCCTGGCCGACGATGACGTGCATTTCTCGGCCCAAACCGGTGTCGCTCAGAAGCTCCTGAACGTCGAGCAGTCGGCAAGATTCGCGGTTGATCGCGTATTCACTGGCGCCATTGCGGAAGAGGGTGCGCGAAATAGTGACTTCGCTGTAGTCAATCGGGAGGGCACCATCGGCATTGTCAATCGTGAGGCTCACTTCGGCGCGACCTAATGGCCCGCGCGATTGGGTTCCCGCAAAGATGACGTCTTCCATGGAGCCACCGCGGAGGCTTTTCGCCCCCTGCTCACCCATCACCCAGGAAAGTGCGTCGACGACGTTTGACTTACCCGAACCGTTGGGGCCCACGACACAGGTGACGCCCGGTTCGAAGACGAGGGTGGTCGGTTCAGCAAACGACTTAAACCCCTTGACGGTGAGGGATTTAAGGTGCACGGGAACTCCTGAATCTGCATCGACCAGCCCGCGTGGCGTGGAAGATTACTACGCTAACTTACCCTCTGTCGCGGGCGCGGCTGACAGCGTGGACAGCGAAACGACGAGCGATTCATAAACGGTTCGCGCACAATCGTGCGCCCGCAGCGCGGACAAGGGCGACCATTCTGGCCATAGGCGTTGAGCGATTGAGAGAAATAGCCCGACTGGCCGTTGACGTTGACGTATTGCCAGTCAAAACTGGTTCCGCCCTCTTGCAGTGCTCGAGAGAACACGTCACGCACGTTGGCCAGTAGCTCCCGCACTACGGCTGGACGAAGCCTGTCCGAGGGATAGTCGTAATGCAGCTTGGTGGCCCACAGCGCCTCGTCGGCATAAATGTTTCCCACCCCGCTGATCAGCCCCTGATCGAGCAGTGCCCGCTTGATGCCGGTGCGTCGAGCACGCAGTCGCGCGGCCAGCGCCTTGTCGTCGCTGTGCGGGTCGAGTGGGTCTCGGGCAATGTGGGCGGCTTGGCTGGGGATGCGGGGGTCCTCACCGCCGTGGCCCGCCGGATGGGTCACACCGGTGTCAACGAGAGCGTCGATTGCCAGTGAACCAAAGAGCCGCTGGTCGACAAACCCGATCATCATGTCTCGACCATCCGGGTGACGCAGACTCAGCGCGACACGGAGAAGTGGCCCAAACTGCTCAGCGCTCTCTCCCAGGAGGAGCTGTCCCGACATGCCCAAGTGGCATAGCAACGCCCGCCCCGCATCTGTGCCATCTCTGGAGAGGGGAAACCACAGGAATTTTCCTCGTCGAAGAGCGCCCTGGAGGGTGGTGCCCGTGAGCAGCTGAATGAAGTCCTCTACCGGGCCTGGGTGGCGCTTAAGAGCACGAGAGTCAAACACCTCGACAGAGTCGATGACCCACTCACCGCAATAGGGCTCGACGCCGCGGCGGACAACCTCGACTTCGGGAAGTTCAGGCATTAGGCGCCGTGGAGAGAAGCGAGGGCAGCGGCCGCCGCCTGAATTTCCGCGTTTTTCTTACTCGACCCCACGCCCTCCGCGATAGGGCCCGAGGCGAAGTCGGGGTGGTCGATATAGACCTGCGCGGTGAACGTGCGGGAATGGTCTGGCCCCTCCCCACGCAGCTCATAGCGCGCAGTGGGAAGCCCGGCAGATTGCAGCCACTCTTGCAATGCCGTCTTCGGGTCGGAGTGGTTCACGAAGGTGTCGGGGTGTTCAATAATCGGTCGAAAGAGCCGTTGCACCAGCTCATCGGCGGCCGAGGGCCCGGCCGCGAGATACACCGCACCGATAATCGCCTCGATGGCATCGGCAAGCAGTGAGGGTTTATTGCGCCCATCGGTGAGCTGCTCTCCGCGTCCTAAGCGCAGGTAGTTACCCAGCTGCAGCGACTGAGCGACCTCGGCCAGAGCCGTGGTGGACACAATCGCGGCGCGGCGCTTCGCCAGCTCACCTTCGGGGAGATCGGGAAACTGCTGAAAAAGCATCGAGGTGACCGATTGACCTAAGACGGCGTCGCCCAAAAACTCCAAGCGTTCGTTGTTCTCGCCGCCGTTTTCATAGGCCCACGTCGAATGCGTCAGGGCATGACGAAGGGGCTCGTCCTCTATCGACACTCCTAAGGCGGAGCGCAACGGGTCAAGCTTGGGGAGTTGGTCAGACACTCCCACGTCCACAGTGCTTAGGCGTCAGCGACGCGACGGCCCTTGTACTCCATGAACAGCGGGGTACCGGTCGAGTCTTCGACCACGTGGGCACGGTGCGGCATGCGGTAGACGGTGCGACCGTTTTCGACCACCTTCACCAAGGTGGGGATGTCGGTCTTCCACTGCGAACGACGTGCGTGGGTGTTCGCACGTGACTTTCGACGCTTGGGTACTGCCATGGTCTGCCTTCTTTTCTATTTCGAAGCGTCTGCTTCGTCGTCTTGGGGGTTTGACACCAGCTTTTCTAGCTCCGCCCACCGTGGGTCAATGTCGGTGTCTTCGGGTGGTTGCCACCCCTCCGGCCGTTTTTCTCCGGTTTCCGCGTCAAGACCCGCGCAATCGTCGGAACACACCGGCTGGAAGGGTAGTTGCAGAACTACCTGGTCGCGAACGACTTGGTCCAGGTCGATGGTCTCGTCGACCACCAGGTAATCGTAGCCGTCACCGGCCGAAAATGCGAATAGCTCCTGAAAATCAGCGTCAATCGGCAACTCGAGTGGTTCTAAACAGCGCACACATTCGGCGTCCGCGGTGGTGTGAATATCTCCGGAGACAAAGATGCCTTCGTGGACACTCTCTAACCCCAGATCAATACCCACCTCGCGGCCTTCAGGCACCACAGCGACCGCCTCGCCATAGTGGGTGGGGGCGGGAACATCGAGGTGCTTCTCGCGCATGTCGCCGGGTTTTCCGATGAGGTCGCGCACAGACACCTGGAGCGGATTAGAGGTGGCCACGGCCAGCAAGCCTAGCGGGTGAGTTCGGTCAACACCCGATCGATAATTCCCAGACCCTCGGCAACCTGCTCGGGCGTCACCACACACGGCGGCACCACGTGCAGGCGGTTTTCTGCCAGGAATCCTAGAAGGCCGTGGTCCATCAGCAGCCCCTTCAATCTCGCCATGTGGTCAGCGGAAAGAGGGGACTTCGTCTGAGGATCTCCGACCAAATCGAGCGCCCAGAACACTCCCATTCCGCGGACCTCTCCGATGATGGGGTGTTTCTTGGCTAACTCATGCAGGCCTGGACCCAGGTGCTTCTCGCCAATCATCTTGGCGTTGTCGACAATTCCTTCTTCCTCCATCGCATCAATCGACGCGATGATCGACGCCATCGCGAGGGGGTGCCCGGAATAGGTGAGGCCGCCAGGAAAAACGGTGGCGTCAAAGAAGGTGGCGATGTCGGGAGTCATAATCATTCCGCCAACTGGCACGTAGCCCGAGTTCACACCCTTGGCGAACGTGATGATGTCGGGGGTAATGCCGAAGGCGTGGTGAGAGAACCAGTGTCCGGTGCGACCAAAGCCCGCCATCACTTCATCAGCGATAAAGACGATGCCGTAGCGGTCACACAGCTCCCGCACACCCTCCAAGTACCCCGCCGGGGGAACCAACACTCCGGCCGTTCCCGGGACAGTCTCTAAAAGAAGTGCCGCGATGGTCTGCGGCCCTTCTGATTGGATGACCCGCTCTAGGTGGTGCAGGGCGCGCTGAGATTCTTCCTGCTCGCTGGTCGACCAGAATTCGCTGCGGTAGGCGAAGGGGCCAAAGAAGTGCGCGTGCCCAGTCGCGTATTCGTTGGGCATCCGACGCCAGTCGCCGGTGGCGACAATCGACGAGCCAGTGTTGCCGTGATAGCTGCGGTAGGTGGAGAGCACCTTGTTGCGGCCAGTGAACAGCCTCGCGGCACGAATCGCGTTCTCGTTGGCATCGGCGCCACCGTTGGTGAAGAACACTTTGCTGAACTTCGGCCCCGCCTTCTCCAACACCCGCTTCGCGGCCTCACCGCGAACCAACACCGCGTGCTGCGGCGCCACGGTGGCCAAGGTTTCAGCCTGATCTTTAATGGCTTGAACCACCTTGGGGTGAGAGTGGCCAATGTTGGTGTTCACCAACTGACTGGAGAAATCAAGCAGGCGCTTGCCCTCGTGGTCGAAAACCTCACAGCCGCTCGCCCGCGCAATCACCAAGGGATTCAGCGCGCCCTGGGCGGACCACGAGTGGAATACGTGTTCGCGATCGAGCGCGAAGGCGCGCTCATTAGTGCCGGTTTTCTCACTCACCGGTTATCTCCTCTTATCTACCGCGACACCGCGGTGAGGTTAGCGTAGCGTCAGAAACTAGGCGGGTAATCCGTGGGTATCGAAAAAGTCTTTGACCGCTTTGGGCACGTACGACGTAATGTCTCCGCCGAGGCTCGCGACCTGGCGCACGAGCGAGCTGGAGACGTGGGCGTGGGCCGGGTCGGGCAGTAAGAACACGGTCTCAATCGACGCGAGATCCCGGTTCACAATCGCCATCGGAGTTTCATAGGCGACGTCGGTTTCCGAGCGGATGCCTTTGACCAACACCCTCGCACCCACCTCGGTGCAGTAGTCGACCAGCAGGCCCACACTCCACTGGGTGACGCTCACACCCTCGACGCCCCTCTCGGAGAGGGCCTTTTCCAAAAGCGTCACGCGCTGCGCAATCGGCAACATGGCGGATTTTCCGGGGTTGTGCACAACGACGACGTGAAGTTCGTCGAAGAGGGACGCCGCACGCTCAATGACGTCGAGGTGCCCGAGGGTCACCGGATCAAAGGAGCCAGGAACGACGGCGATCGTGCTCATGCGGGAAGCCTACCGAAGCTCTCCACTCATGCCGGGACATCAACTGCGGTCGAGGAATTCCCGATCGACCTGAGCCAACCGTCGCTCCAGGTGCTCCACCAAGGCTGGGAAGGCAGCGAGGTCGGGCGAGCGCTGAAGCAGTTCTTCGGCGTCGTGACGGGCCTGATCGATGACGTCACCGTCCTGGGTAACGCGCAGAAGCTTGAGGCCGCTGCGACCACCCGACTGGCTGCGACCGAGCACATCCCCCTCCCTGCGCAACTCCAAGTCAGCTTTTGCCAGCTCAAAACCATCGGTGGTGGCGGCCACGGCGTCGAGCCGTTCTCTCGCGAGGGTTCCCTCCTCTTGGTGGGTGACCAATAGACATAACCCCGGCCAGCCTCCTCGTCCGACGCGACCGCGCAACTGATGCAACTGAGAGATACCGAAGCGGTCGGCGTCCATCACCACCATTGCTGTGGCCCGTGGCACATCCACTCCAACCTCAATCACTGTGGTGGCAACCAGCAGGTCAATGTCGCCAGCTTGGAAGCTCGCCATCACGTGGTCTTTGGTCTCAGAGTCCATCCGCCCGTGCAGCACCGCGATACGCCGGACGCCCAGTTGGGGGTGATCAGCCAGTTCTTTGGCCAACTCGGTGACAGAGGTGAGCGGGGCGGCGGGCTCTTCCTCTAAGTCCTCAGGCTCCTCCGCCTCACCCGCCTCGATGGCGGGACAGACCACAAACACCTGATGCCCATTGGCGATTTCTTCTTCCGCTCGCGACCAAATCCGGCCATACCAATCCGGGTGTTCCGCGAGCGCGACCAGGTGGGTGGTTATTGGTTGTCGGCCTTCCGGCACACCTTTGATGGTGGAGGTGTCGACATCGCCAAACACGGTCATTGCCACCGTTCGCGGTATCGGTGTGGCGGTGAGGACCAACACGTGGGGGTTCGTGCCCTTGTGCCGCAAAATGTCGCGCTGATTGACGCCGAAACGGTGCTGTTCATCGACGACGACAAGACCCAAATCGTGAAACTGGGCAGAGGCGCTCAACAGGGCGTGGGTGCCGACCACGATGCGCGCCTGGCCCGACGCGATGGCGAGTTCGGCGCGTTTGCGCTGTTCTGCGGGCATACCACCGGTGAGCAGGGTGGGCATGAGCCGGGCGGAGAGGTCAGGGCCGAGGGTTTTCACGATGGAGCGAAGGTGTTGTGCGGCGAGCACTTCAGTGGGGGCAAGCAGGGCCGCCTGACCCCCGTCTTCTGCGACAATCACCATCGCCCGCAGGGCCACCACCGTTTTACCCGAGCCGACTTCACCCTGCACCAGCCGATGCATGGGGTGGCCGGAGGCCAAATCGTCTTCAATCTGGGCGTTCACCTCAGATTGATCCGGGGTGAAGCTGAAGGGAAGAGCCGATTCAAATGCGGCAGTGAGCTCCCCCGCGCGGCGCACGGGAGAACCGGCAGAGCGCACAGCCTCGCGCTGCTGCAACAGCGCGAGCTGCATCAGCAGCGCCTCGTGAAAGCGCAGGGTATCCCGCGCTGCGCTCCACTGCTCCGCCCGCTCTGGTCGATGAACCAGGCGCAGAGCCTCGTCATAGCGCAGAAGAGAATGCTCGCTCCTGAGCTCATCCGGGACAGGCTCCTCCACAGGATATAGCTGGTCGAGCACAGTGGCGATGGTTTTTTGGATTTGCCAACTGGCGAGCGATTGCTTCGCTGGATAAATCGGAATGGGAGTCTCGGCCCACTTCTGAGACGCCTCGGTATTGGGCGCCTCATCGAAGAGTTCATAGTCGGGGTGAGCAAGTTGCTTGCCCCCGCGGTAGTGGCTCACCTTTCCCGCGAATATTCCCCGCACTCCCGGGCGGAGGTCGCGCGCCCTCCACGCCTGATTGAAAAAGGTCAGGGTCAAGAGCCCCGTGCCATCGGTGAGGGTCACTTCCAGAAGTGATCCCCGTCGCTTCTGCATCGGACGCTCTGACGTGGAGACGACTTCGGCGACGATGGTGACGGGTTCTCCCACGGGAACTCCACTAAGTGCCGTGAGTTCACCCCGAGTGGCATAGCGGCGGGGAAAGTGCTGGAGCAACTCGGCGACGGTCGTGTAACCGAAGGCTCGCTTGATGGCGCGTTCGGTTTTCTCACCGAGAAGCCCCTTGAGGGGGCTGTCCAAACCAACCACGATTCACACGCTACCCGTCCCCCTCTTCGCACGAGCGGTATAACGTGGCCTGGTGGCAAGAATCATTGCGGGCGAGGCGGGGTCACTCACCCTGAAGGTGCCGCAGGGTCCCACCCGACCCACCAGTGATCGGGTGCGCGAAGCCATGTTTTCCTCGCTGAGCCACCGGATTGCCTTTGACGGTGCCACAGTCCTCGACTTGTACGCAGGTTCGGGAGCTTTGGGGTTTGAAGCGCTCTCCCGGGGAGCATCGCGACTGATTGCGGTGGATTCTGACCGCAGTGCGATGGTCGCTCTCAAGGCCAATCAACGAATCATTTCGTCTGCGCTATCCAGAGACCTCGATATTTCTCTTCGCCAGCAGAGCGTGGCCGCGTTCATCGACCAGAATTCCGTGCTGAGAGAGATCGATCTGGTGTTCATCGACCCGCCCTACGCACTGCCCAACGCTGAGTTTGAGTCTCTGTTGGGCTCTCTATCTGCCTCGCTCGGTCCCGATGCCCTCATTGTTGTGGAGCGCTCAGCGAAAGATCCCACGCCGCAGTGGCCCGATGGCGTGACGTGCGTGGCGGAAAAAACCTACGGCGATACGGCCGTGTTCACTCTCGAACTATCTCGGTAGGGATCCCACCCTCCGCGACTGACCGCCAGAGCTTCACCGCCCACCGTCACAACGTGTTCTCCTGGAGCCCCCACCACACCGACTGCGCGGAAACCCTCGGGAAGGGCGCTTCCCTCGGGAAAGCATGCGAGGAGACCGTGGTCTTCACCGCCCATCAGAGCTTCCTCGTCATCTTTTAGCGCTCCATCAAGGTCGATGCTGACCCCACTGGCCTCAGCCATCCGGGTGGCGTCCAACACCAGCCCGTCGCTGATATCCATCATGGCGCTCGCCCCTGCCCGCGCCGCAACCACTCCCAAGGCAATGGGTGCGGTGGGGGCGAGGTGGTGGGCAACTTCGGGGTGGCGATCACGAAGCACATCACGCGATTGCTCACTGAGAACTTCCCCCGCCTGTTCGGTGTGCTCAGCCAGCACCCGCAATCCGCGCTCGGAGACGCCCAATTCCCCAGCAACCGCCACCACATCACCCGGCTGGGCGCCCGAGCGCAACACGGGAGGGTGTCCCGCCAACTCACCGAGGACCGTTACCGACAGGCATAGCTCGCTCGCGGTCGAGAGGTCGCCACCCAACACCCCACAGCCGGGGGCCATGGCCTGAAGCCCATCGGCGATGCCCCGAGCGATACCTTCCAACACCTCAATCGAGGTCTCGGCTGGGCAGGCCACAGCGACGATGACACCCGTGGGAGTGGCCCCCATCGCTGCCACGTCGGCGAGGTTGCTCGCCATCGCCTTCCAGCCCACGTCGTGGGGGGTAGACCAGTCGAATCGGAAATCGGGCCCCTCAATCATCATGTCGCAGGTGGTCACCACCGAGCCACCCTCCAACGTGGACACGGCGGCATCATCACCGGGAGGCACCAGCGTGGATCGGGCAACGGGTAGTAGCGGAAGGATGCGCGCGAGGGTGCCGCGCTCACCGAGCGCGCGAACGCTCACAGTCTCCTCGGTCGGCTGTGCCATACGCCCACGCTAGCCTGAAGATGATGACCACACGACGTGTAGCACCCGCACTGATGGTGCTGGCTGCGACTCTCTTGAGCGCCTGCGCCCCAACGGTTCGGCTCAAGCCAGCCGAGGCGGCAAACGCCCCCGAATGCGCAAACATGATGGTGCGCCTTCCCGAAACACTCGCGCAACTACCGCGTCGTAGCGTGAATGCCCAGTCCACGGCCGCGTGGGGTGACCCGGTGGCCGTGATTGTGCGCTGCGGTCTCGCACTTCCCGACCCCTCGGTGCTGCCCTGTGTGAGCGTGGAGGGTGTCGACTGGCTGATTGATGAGAGTGGTCGCCCCAGCTATGTCTTCCGCAGCTACGGCTTAGACCCCTCCACGGAAGTGATTGTGGATTCTTCAGTGGTGTCGGGTACCGAAGTGTTGAGGGAGCTGGCCTATCCCGTGGGAAGCCAATCGGCTCCCGTGGCCCAATGCCTCGACGAGACCGACGTGTTGGGTTAGCTCCCGCTCATTCCCAAGAGCTTGCCGGCGATTCCCCCTGCCGCCTTGAGGGCGACTCCTTGAGAGAAGCCGGCCTGCGGCCATCGAATCCGTCGCTGGATTGACTCGGTGAGCGCGTCAGAGAGAACCTCGGCTGGTGGACGCTTCGGACTCCACAGATACAGCGACATTGCCCCGGGGATAGTGTTCACCTCGTTGACGTAGACCGTGTCATCTGCAGGGTCCCACAGCAGATCCACTCGGACAATTCCACTGAGTCGGGTGACTTCGGCAACTTTTCGGGAGAGCGATTGAGCTTGCTCGTTCACTGTTGCAGGAACCTGCGCGGGGAATTCTCGCGGGGCGTGGGTCAAACCAGCTCCGCCGCCCGAGCCTGAGAGGTATTTCTCCTGGTAGCTATACATTCCCGAGGATTCATCACCGCGCAAGGGCTTTTCTAAGTCGGTCAGTTCCAGCTCGGGGTAGGTGCGGAAGGAAATGTTGAGGTCGACGATTCCCTGTCGATACGGCTCGATGACCGCGCCGTTCTTCAGGTGCGGGCTCGAGGCCATCAGTGCCCGCGCGGTCGCGATGTCATCGACGATTTCGATGCCGATCGACGATCCGCCAAAGCGAGGCTTGACGATGTAGGGACCGGGGAACCCTGGCTCAGAGTCTGCGCTCAGGTGTTGACGGGGAAGTGAGGGAATTCCGGCGTTGATCATCAGACCCGCGAACGCCAACTTGTCCATACCGACCGCGCCGGCATAGAGGGAGGAACCCGTCGCGGGAATCTCGAGAAGTTCAAAGAGTGCCGCGGCGCCGCCGCCCTCGCCAAGTCCGCCGTGGAAGCACAGCAGCGCCGCTGAAATGTCGAGTGGTTTCGAACCCAGACCCTTTTTTTGAAACAGCCCGGGCGAGTCACCCACTTTGACCTCCAGCGGGGTCGATTTCGCCGGTGCTCCCTCCAAGTAGTCTTTCGCTTCAGTTCCCGAGGGCACCAAGAACCACGCACCCGTCGGCGCCACATAGATCGGCGCGATGCTGTGTCCGGCGTCGGTCAAGACGCGTTCTGCCTGAAGGCCGGTGAGGATCGAGATCTCGTGCTCGGGGCTTGGCCCACCAAAGACGACGGCCCAGATACCCGAATCACTCATTGATGGTTTCCCCTATCCGGCGCCCAACGCACTGTTTAGGGGTAGTGGTCGGGCAAATCGTTTTCATAGAGAATAACGTCGCCACTGCCCGCCACCTGGTTGACCGCGCCCACCGCGTCGTCGCGGGTGAGGAAGAGTTGCGCAGCCTTCGACGACCCATCGACCAATGCTTTGCGGTTGGTCAGCCCCACCGCATAGAGCGTTCCACCGGCTTCGGACACCTGCTCGGCCAGTTCACGATTGCGCTGGTATTGCAGTGACCCGAGCTCCACCATCCCTGGAGTGACCACAAAGAGTGACCCTCCACGTTCTTTCGCGAGCGCCGCCGCGGATTCTATGGCGCGCTTCGCCCCGGGAGGGTTGGAATTATAGGTGTCATCCACGATGGCCACGCCGCGGTCGGTTTCGGTCAACTCGCTGCGGTGTGAGGCGGTGGGAAGGAACTGCAGTTGGCTGAGCACCATTTCTTGGGGCACGTCGAGAGCCCAGGCGATTCCCATGGCGACGGCAATGTTGACCCCGTGGCCAAAGAGGGGAATGGGAATCTCGACAGGTTCCGCTGACGACCCGTAGCGCACGGTCTTTGCCTCCGGGTCAATTGAGACATCAGCGTCTTTCCCGGTCGCACTCACGCTGACCACGATGGTGCCGCGGGCGCGGCACGTATCGGCGAGGGCATCCAGCTCGGGTTGGTCAATCGGAAGGACCACCACGGAGGCGTTTTCGGTGATTTCTGATTTCGCTCGAAGGATTGCTTCGTGGGAGCCCAAGCGTTCAAAGTGGGCTTCCCCCACGTTGGTAATAGCGGAGATGTAGGGCGGGAAAGCCTTACACAGCTCTCGAATGCGACCCTCCGCATTCATGCCCATTTCTGCGACGAACACTTCTGTCCCGGGGGTGAGCTTGTCGTTGATGGAGCGGCTAAGGCCCATCAAATTGTTGAAGCTCGCGGGTGAGGCCATCACCTGATACTTCGACGAAAGCAGGGTGGCGGTGTAGCCCTTGGTCGACGTTTTTCCGTACGACCCGGTGATGGCGACAATTTGGGGGTCAACCTTTTTGAGCTTCTGTTGGGCATCCACCAAGAAGCGCTTCTGCAATCCCCGCTCGACCGGCCAGGTGATGGCCAGTAAAACGTCGGTGATGAGAGCCTGCAACAACAGTGGCACCAGTGCCCCGGCGGGGCCAAGGAACCACACAGAGAACGCGCCGATGGCCACGAGAAGCACGGCATTCATCACCATGAGTCGAACCAGCCGAGAGGTCCACGCCGTGGACTTGGTGGTTCCCAAAATCGGAAGCCGCCAGGGAGTAAGCGAAGCAATCAGCGGTGCTGCGGGAATGAGCCAGACCACAGCGGGAACACCGATGACCGGCGTGAGGTATCCCACGAGCGCTGCGGCAATGGCCAGAGTCCACCACAGGATTCCCAGCGGTCGACGCGCAAACCACAGACGCTCGATACGGCTCACTTCACCCGGCAGGTACTGCACCCTTTGTGCCACACGCAACCACTTCAGCTGCCCCACCACGAGGGCCGCGAGCCCGGCGAGCGCGGTCACCAGGACCACTCCGTCTAACGCAAAACTCACTGTGAACTAGCTCCCCACCTGTGTGGCACGCAGACGCTCAATCGCGTCGCGTAAGTGCCCTCTAAGTGTGTCATCGAGAAGGTGTTCAGAGCCGTCTGCCACGGTGAGTCGGCCGTGCGCAAGCCTCTCCAAGGCAATTTTCGCCACCTGTAAAGGCGCGGGTCGATCAAATTCGCCCCAGACTAATTCCACGGGCATGGAGAGTGTGGCGACGTCGTCCAAATAGTCTTCACCGACGGTGTGCACGAGCACGTCTCGCATGACACCAGTCGCTGCCCGGTAGTCGGCCGAACCAAATCGGCGTCGGGCAGATTCCATCTGCTTATCGCTCACGACGCCCATGCCATGGAGTGAGCGAATCAGGGCGTAACGCCAATCGGGGCCTTTTGCCTGATGCAGTTTGGTCAGTGGCACGCCGGTCAACGCCAACCCCGACACCCGCTCCGGGTGACGGGCGGCAAGCCTGACGGCAATGCGGCCGCCGAAGGAGTGGCCCACGAGAATCGGGGGCCGCTCAGGGTCGAGGGCGGGGAGTAACCATTCGGCGTAATCAGCGGGAACCCATGCTCGAGGCGGCGGGTCGATGGTGCCAAACCCGGGCAAATACACCGATGCGGCGTTATAGCCCTCGAGTACTTTGGAGAAATCTGTGGCGGGGCGCCCCCAACCATGAAGAGCGACAACGTCGATCGGGCCATCACCGTAACGCTCGACGATGACCGAGCCGTCTGCGAGGGAGCCGAGCACCGCCTATTCGCCTTCGGGCTCGTCGGAATCAGTAGCGAGGTGCGGGGCGAGCTCCGCCGGGTCCAACGTGCCTTCGAGCACCTGTCCCACCTGCAAGACAATCGGCATCGACACGCCTTTTGATTGGGCGAGCTCCAACACCGGTGTGACCGCTTGGAGGCCCTCGGCGGTTTGGTTCATCCTGCGCACGACATCTTCTAATCGATATCCCTGGCCGAGCAGTCGCCCGGCCGTGTTGTTGCGAGAGAGGGGCGATTCACAGGTGGCAATCAAATCCCCCAGGCCCGCGAGACCCGCCATGGTTTGTGGTTCTGCTCCGAAGGCGGCCGCGAAGGCACTTATTTCCGCTAAGCCGCGGGTAATGATGGAGGCTTTAGTGTTTTCGCCGTAACCGACGCCGTCGGCGATACCCACCGCCACAGCGATCAGGTTTTTCAGCACGCCACCGAATTCTGTGCCGACCACGTCGTAGTTCACAAACGTCTTGAAGTAGTGCGTCGTCGACGCCTTGGCCACCGTGGCGGCTGTGTCAGGATCCACTGACGATGCGACGGCTGCCGTGGGCTGCTCTTTGGCAATCTCGAGCGCCAAGTTCGGACCACTCACCACAGCAATCCGGGAGGGGTCGACACCGCCCGCCTGAGCAATCACTTCCGACATCCGCAGACCCGTGCCGGACTCGACGCCCTTCATCAAACTGACGACGATGCAGTGAGATAGTTCCTCGCGCAACGATTCGAGATTGGCGCGAAGCGTTTGGCTAGGCACCGCCAAATACACCTGCTCGGCTCCCGCTAGGGCCTCTTTCGCATCCGAGGTGGCGCTGAGGGAGGCTGGGAGGTTGATCCCCGGCAGGTAGTCGCTGTTGCGACTGGTTTCCTTAATTTCGCGAGCGAGTTCCCCTCGCCGCGCCCAGAGGGTGACGTCGTTTCCGGCGTCGGCGAGAATCTTGGCAAAGGTGGTCCCCCACGAGCCCGACCCCATCACTGCGACGCGTGTCACGCTGACCTCCCCGGGTTGATCGTTCCTGGTTGAAAGATGGATTTCGGCGGTGTCTCGCCACGCAAACTGGCAACAAGCTCCTGAATGGCGTGCATGAGTTCATCCGTAAGTCGATCGACCAGTTCTTTGGAAATTTCTTTTCCGCGATAGGCAGAAAGATCCATCGGCTCCCCCACGACCACATCGATTTGTGGGCGGGGTTTCACCGAGATCTTCTTGCCGTATCGGGCCATCAGCATCTGAGTGCCCCAGTGTGCCGCCGGGTAGAGGGGGATGTCGCCCTCCAGCGCCATACGAATGGCGCCGCTTTTGCCCCGCATCGGCCACAGGTCGGGCTCACGAGTGAGGGTGCCCTCGGGGTACACAATCACACCCTGGCCCGATTCCATCAAACGGTGGGCCGCGTCGATGGCGCTGTTGCCTCGCGCTTCGCGCTCGACAGGAATTTGACCAGTTTTGCGCAAATAGAAGCCCAAGACGGGAATGCGAAACAACGAGGCCTTGGCGAGAAACCGGGGGGTGCGACCCATCCGCCACACCGCGACACCCATCACAATCGGATCGATTTCGCTGTAGTGGTTCGGGGCGACGATAAAGGGCCCGTCCTGTGGAAGCGAGGAGCCCGGCTTAATTCTCATCGTCACGAAAGCACTAAAGAGAGGCAAAATCACCACTTGGGCGAGACGCCACCAGGGGCCGGGGCCCTTTCGCTTCGTCGACACGCCCCTAGTCTCTCAGCTCGAGCGTCGCTCCCAGGGATTCAAGCTTCTCTAGCAGGTGTTCGTAACCGCGAGAAATGATGCCCACGTTGGTCACGACCGACTCACCTTCGGCCGCGACCGCCGCGATGACGTGGCTGAATCCACCGCGCAAATCAGGCACGCGGATATTGGCTCCGTGCAAGGGAGTAGGTCCGTTGATCACAGCCGCTTGCTCGAGAGGTCGCCGGGGAACGCGGCGGGTAATACTCGCGATGCCTTCGCGGTAGACCTTAATGTCAGCACCCATTTCGTTGAGGGCATCGGTAAAACCAAAACGGTTTTCGTACACCGTCTCGTGCACGATGGACTGTCCGGTTGCCTGGGTGAGGGCAACCACCATGGGTTGCTGCCAGTCGGTCATGAATCCGGGGTGCACGTCGGTCTCAATAACCACGGGGTGCAAATCGCCACCGGGGTGGCGGAATTCGATGCCGTCTTCGGTGATGGTGAACTCGCCGCCCACTTTCCGGTAGACGTTGAGGAAGGTCATCAGATCCAGCTGTGTTGCCCCGCGCACGAAAATGCTGCCGCGTGTCGCCAGGGCGGCGGCCGCCCAGCTCGCGGCTTCGTTGCGATCAGCAATCGCGGTGTGCCGGTAACCCGAGAGGCGATCCACACCTTCAATCAGGATCACACGGTTGGTCTCCACCGAAATGATGGCGCCCATCTTCTGCAAGATGGAAATCAGGTCCATGATTTCTGGCTCGATTGCCGCATTGCGCAACTCCGTCACACCCTGGGCACGCACCGCGGTGAGGAGAACCTGCTCTGTCGCTCCCACACTCGGGAAAGGCAATTCCACCTGGGCGCCGCGCAGTCGCTGGGGCGCGCGCAGGGCAATACCGGCGGGAGACTTTTCTACCTCCGCCCCGAAGGCTCTCAGGGCATCGAGGTGGAAGTTAATGGGGCGATCTCCAATGTGGCATCCCCCCAAGTCGGGAACAAAGGCTTCCCCCAACTGGTGCAGGAGGGGTCCACAAAAAAGAATGGGAATACGGCTGGAGCCGGCGTGGGCGTCAATTTCCGCAAAATGCGCACTCTTCACCCCACGGGGGTCGAGAGTGAGTTGTGCGGGAGCCGAATCGGTGACGTCGACGGCGTGAGCTTCGAGGAGGCCGCGTACGACAGCAACATCGCGAATGGCCGGAACGGAACTGAGCACACTGGGCTCGTCGCCAAGGAGTGCAGCCACCATGGCTTTAGTGACGAGGTTTTTTGCCCCGCGCACTTCCACACTGCCCACCAGAGGTTTGCCCCCCGAGAACGCGACCGTGTCGGCTTCGGTGGCCTTACCCTTCGGGTCAGTGTTATTCACCGCAGCCTGGGCGGGAGTCATTCAGCCCTCCAGGATGGGCAGAGTTTTGGGCCTCCACGATGCACGCTGAGCTTCAAACGCCGTGATGGCGTCTTCGTGGCGAAGCGTGAGTCCAATGTCGTCGAGTCCTTCCATCAGGCGCCACCGGGTATAGTCGTCGATCTCAAACGGCGCGGTGACCGCACCACAAGTTACCTCACGCGCGGCCACATCGACCGCTACCTCACGGCCCGGGTGTGCCTCGAGTTCAGCCCAAATTTGCTCGACAATCTCTTGGGGAATCACCGCGGTCACAAGACCCTGCTTGCCCGCGTTGCCGCGGAAGATGTCACCGAAACGCGAGGAAATCACCGCACCAAAACCAAAGTCGCGCAACGCCCACACCGCGTGTTCACGGGAGGAGCCCGTCCCAAAGTCAGGTCCGGTCACCAACACCTTGCCCTGGGTATAGGGCTCAGTGTTCAAAATAAAGCTCGGGTCCTGACGCCACTCGTAAAAGAGTGCGTCGTCATAACCGGTCTTGGTGATGCGCTTGAGAAACTTTGCCGGGATGATTTGGTCGGTGTCTACGGTGGAGCGGCGCAGGGGAACGCCGACGCCTTCCACGCGAGTGATCTTGTCCATTAGGCACCCACCTTCGCCACCGAATAGCTCGGCATGTCGATTCCCAAATCCGAGGGGCTTGAGAGGGTTCCGCGAATAGCCGTGGCGGCAGCCACCAGGGGTGAGACCAGGTGGGTTCGCGCACCAGCACCTTGCCGGCCCTCAAAGTTTCGGTTTGAGGTAGAAGCGGAGCGCTCTCCTGGTTTCATCTGGTCGGGGTTCATTCCCAAGCACATCGAACATCCCGCGAAGCGCCATTCTCCGCCGAACTCTTCAACAATCTTGTCGATGCCTTCCGCTTCCGCTTCCAGGCGCACTCGGGCAGAGCCAGGTACGACCATCACGCGAACACCCTCTGCCTTCTTCTGCCCTTTGATGATCGACGCAAAGGCACGAAGGTCGTCCAGTCGTGAGTTCGTGCACGAACCCATGAAGACCACATCCACAGGGATGTCTTTCATGGCTGTTCCCGGGGTGAGGTCCATGTACTCCAGGGCACGCTTCGCCGCCTGGCGGTCAACTTCGTTATCAAACGAGTCGGGGTCGGGCACCGACTCATTGAGCGGAACGCCCTGTCCGGGGTTGGTGCCCCACGTGACGAATGGCTCCAATTCGTTGGCATCGAGGAAGACCTCGGCGTCGAACACCGCGTCGTCGTCGCTGCGCAGCGTCTTCCAATACTCCATCGCCTCGTCCCAGTCTTTGCCCTTGGGAGCGTGGGGTTTGTCGCGCAAATAGGCGAAGGTGGTCTCATCGGGTGCGACCATGCCCGCGCGGGCGCCCGCCTCAATCGACATGTTACAGATGGTCATTCGACCATCCATCGACAGCGAGCGAATCGCGCTGCCGCGGTATTCCAAGACGTAGCCTTGCCCCCCCTGCGCACCAATCTTGGCGATGACGGCGAGGATGATGTCTTTCGCGGTCACACCGGGACGCAGTTCGCCTTCGACGGTGATCGCCATGGTCTTGAAAGGGGTGAGCGGAAGGGTTTGCGTGGCGAGGACATGCTCGACCTCACTGGTTCCGATGCCAAAAGCCATCGCACCAAAGGCGCCGTGGGTGGAGGTGTGTGAGTCACCACAGACCACCGTGATTCCCGGCATGGTGAGACCCAACTGTGGGCCGACGACGTGGACGATTCCCTGTTCTTTATCGCCTAGTGAATGCAGGCGAACCCCGAACTCTTTCGCGTTATCGCGCAACGCCGCCACCTGAGCGCGCGAGTTGGGCTCGGCAATCGGCTTATCGATATCCATGGTGGGGGTGTTGTGGTCTTCGGTGCCGATGGTGAGGTCGACGCGGCGCACGGGTCGCCCGGCCTGACGCAGACCGTCGAAGGCTTGGGGACTGGTGACTTCGTGAACGAGGTGGAGGTCGATGTAGATGAGGTCGGGCTCACCGTTTTCACCTTTTTTGACCAGGTGATCAGCCCAGACCTTTTCGGCCAGGGTTTTCGGTGTCGAATCAGTCATTGTCCTCAATGTCCTCGGTGATGGGCCCGGCTACACAAGCTCTTCGCCGGATGGTTGTCGACGGCGATGGCGCACCTTTTAGGGTAACACCGCGGGCTGGGCGAGCCCCTAGTCGCGGGGTTTCTCCGGGAGAGTGATTGCCCCGGTGGCGACCTCTTGCCGCAGCTTCCACACGCTCGCCAGAACCGCCACGGCCATGGCCACAACAATCACCGCGAGTGACGTCCAGGTGCCGATATCCGGTGCCCATTCAACGTGCTGTCCGCCGTTGATGAAGGGCAGCTCGTTTTCATGCAAGGCATGGAGGACAAGCTTCACGCCGATAAAGCCCAAGATGAACGCGATGCCGTAGTGAAGGTAGTGCAGCTTGTCGATGAGGTCACCCAGGAGGAAGTAGAGCTGACGCAGACCCATCAGAGCAAAGACGTTGGCGGTGAAGACAATGAAGGGGCTTTCCGTAATGCCATAAATCGCCGGGATGGAGTCCACCGCAAACACCACATCAGCAGTGCCGATAGCCACAAACACGATCAGAATTGGGGTCCACTTGAGTGAATCCCCCACCTTCACACGCAGTTTCATGCCATGAAATTCGTTGGTCATATCGAAGCGGCGACGGAGGAAACGAATCACGGCGTTTTCCCTCTCGACGTCGTCATCGCGCTCACTAAACGCCTGTTGCCACGCCACCACAATCAGGAAGGCGCCGAAGACGTAGAAGATCCAGGAGAAACTCGCAATGAGTGCCGCGCCCAGGAGGATGAAAATGCCGCGGAAGACAATGGCGAGGAGGATTCCGACCATCAGGATTTCTTGTTGGTATTTTCTGGGCACCGAGAACGACGCCATGATTAACACGAAGACGAAGAGGTTGTCGACCGACAAGCTGTATTCCGTCACCCATCCCGCGAGGAACTCAGAGCCATATTGCGCGCCGGCGAAGAGGAACATCAGCCCGGCGAACACCAGGGCCAGTGCTACGTAGAAACTCACCCACAGCGCTGACTCTCGGGTGGAGGGCACGTGGGGGCGCCAGACGACGAGAGCCAGATCGGCAATCAGCACGAGAGTGAGCACCGCGAGCGAGCCGATCTCGAACCACAGTGGAAGCTCCACGCTCACCTCAGCCACCTACTTCCCTCACCCCACAAGGGTAGGGCCCGCGAAACCACACCGGTCGATTGACCTTCTGACTGTGGACGAAATGGTGACCCCAGCGGGATTCGAACCCGCGTTACCGCCGTGAGAGGGCGGCGTACTAGGCCGCTATACGATGGGGCCCAATTCGCAACGTGCTCTAGTATCGCACGCCATTGGCCACCCACCAAACCCCTTTAGCTCAAAACCTCCAAAGCACCCTGTTTCACGCCGATGTGGACGGGAAGGGTGCGGTGCCTCTCCCCATCGAAGTACCCCACGATGTCGTCGACGTCGATAGACACCGATTCACACCGGGTGATTTCCACTGCGGGATGACTCACGTGGGTGCCGGCAAAAACGCGGGGGAAGATTCGCAAGAAGGTAAGCCTGGGCAGGGGGTGCAACACGAAGACCTCGATCTTCCCGTCGGTCACGGACGCCTCCGGGACAACTCGCATTCCTCCGCCGAAACTCGGCCCGTTTGCCACCGCCACCAACAGCGCCTCCACGCTGCGGGTCTGACCGTCGATGGTGAGCGTGTAGCGCCGTGGGGTGAGTGAGGCGAGTTCGATGAGGAGCGCCACGATGTAACGGGAGGCGCCTCGAGGAAAGCGCATGGCATTGGCGCGCTCATTCACTATGGCGTCAAACCCCGCTGAGCAGACGGCGGCAAAAAAAAGCGCCTGATTTTCACCATCGACGACCCCCAGGTCCACCCGGCGGGTGGGCCGAGCGAGGCTGGTGAGGAGACGCTCAATTGCCTTTTCACTATTGGTGGGAATACCCCACGAGGTAGCGATGTCATTGCCCGTCCCCACCGGGATAACCCCCAAAGGGCACACCGGGTCGTCCCCTAACGCGTTGATCGCCAAGTGAACGGTGCCATCACCTCCAATAGCGACCACCGCATCAGGAGAACTCGCGAGTTGCTCACGAAGACTGCGCAGTAGCTCCTCCCCCGAGGATTCTTGACACAGCTTGACCTCGTGCCCACGTCCCTCGAGTGTGGCGATGACCCGCGGAATGATGGCTGCTGCTCGTCCGCCGCCCGCCGCCGGATTTGCCGCCACGAGGATGCGCCGTCGCCTAGTCACGGGATAAGGCTAATCTCCTGGCAAAGACGAAGCACTACCCTCGAGCCATGGCGACAGTTGTCATTGCCCCCGATTCGTTCAAGGGGTCACTCTCTGCAGGCGACGCCGCACAGGCATTGGCCCGCGGATGGCGCTTAGTTCGACCGCACGATTCAGTGTTCCCATTGCCGATGGCTGATGGTGGCGAGGGCACGCTCGACGCGATTCACTCGGTGCGACCAGATTCGACGGTGCATTTTGTCGAGGTCACAGGGCCCGAGGGCACACCTGTTCAGGCGACCTGGCTGGAGTTGTCTGATTCAACGGCTGTGATCGAAATGGCGCAGTCGAGCGGTTTGCCACTGATGTCACAGCTTGACCCCATCGGGGCGACATCGCGCGGCCTGGGGGAATTAATTGCCGCGACTATCGACCAAGGCGTGGACCGTGTTCTCGTGGGACTCGGGGGTTCGGCGACGACCGACGCGGGAATCGGCGCCCTCGAAGCCTTAGGCGCGCAGGTGGTGCGCGAGGCTGAGGGGGCCCCGGGGGTAGTGTCTATTGATCCGAGGGGACTGCCCACTCCCCCACGCGAGGGCATCACAGTTCTGGCCGATACGCGTGCGACTTTCACCCAGGCCCCCGAGATTTTTGCACCACAGAAGGGTGCGACCACCGCGCAGGTGGCCGAACTTCAGGCAGCGTTTGAGCGTCTTGGTGCCGATTCTCCTTCTTCTTCCGCGGCGCGCATGCCAGGCTCGGGGGCTGCGGGCGGCACCGGCTGGGCACTCGCGGCCTACCTCGGCGCGGTCATCGTGGAGGGGTCGCGCTATCTGGGCAACATGCTCGGCGTCGGTCGGCTCCTCGACGGCGCGGATTACGTGATTACCGGTGAGGGGCGTTTTGACGAGACGAGTGTGAGCGGAAAAGCGGTGGGGCATATCCACCAGTTAGCGGGGGCCTATGGCGTTGCGGGAGCCATCGTGTGTGGAGATTCCGACACGGAGGAATTCAATCAATGGCCCGTCATTCGCCTCGTTGATCGGGCTGCCAGCGTTGAAGACGCCTCTCGCCACGCCCCGAAATATCTAGAAGCGGTGGGTGCGGAGCTGGCCCAAACCGCTGTCACCCACTAGCGCACGCTCTCGAACATAACTGCCTGCCGAGCGAGAAATTGGCTGGGGTGCCTGGACTCGAACCAAGAACAACTGAACCAGAATCAGCCGTGTTGCCAATTACACCACACCCCAAAAGGTGGTGAGACGGTCAAACCGCCTGAGCTACTCTAGCGCACCTCTAAAGCGTCTGCCGGAGAGCGCGGAGCCTGACAAGCGTCGACTCTCGACCCAAAATCTCCATGGACTCAAACAAGGGCGGGCTCACCCTGCGGCCAGATACGGCGACCCTGACGGGACCAAATGCATGGCGGGGTGAAAGTCCCAGACCCTCGACTAGCGCCTCGCGGAGAACTTTTTCTAAGGCTTCGGTGGTCCACTCGTCACTGGCTTCCAGCGCCGAGAGTGTCGCATCCACCACCTCGGCTGCACCCTCTTTCAGAGTGGAGCGTGCGTCATCGGCGATGACCAGGTCGGCATCCGCCGTAAAAAGGAATGCCACCATTTCCGGCACCTCACCGAGGAGACCCACACGAGGCTGCACGTGAGGCAGAACCTCAGACACAATGGCGAGCTGCTCGGGAGAAGGAGGCGTGTCCACCAAGCCCGCCCGCTCGAGGTAGGGAATGGCACGGGCACGGAAATCGTCTGGGGAGAGCTGACGCAAATGGTCGGCGTTAATGGACTCCGCCTTTTTGAGATCAAACCGTGCCGGGTTGGGGTTTACGTTGCGCACGTCAAACGCCGCAGTCATCTCTTCGAGGGTGAACACATCTCGATCCGGGCCAATCGACCAGCCCAATAGGGCGAGGTAGTTCAACAGCCCCTCGGGGATAAAACCACGCTCCCGGTGGTGGAAAAGGTTGGATTCGGGGTCGCGCTTGGAAAGCTTCTTGTTCCCCTCGCCCATCACATAGGGCAGGTGACCAAAGTGGGGAATGGCCTCCGCCACTCCAATGTCAATCAGCGCGTGATACAGCGCGATCTGGCGGGGTGTGGAGGAGAGCAGGTCTTCCCCGCGCAACACATGGGTAATGCCCATCAAAGCGTCGTCGACCGGATTCACGAAGGTGTAGAGGGGTTTTCCATTGGGTCGCACCACAACAAAATCGATCGTGGAGCCTGCGGGAAAGCTAATCGGCCCGCGGACCAAGTCCTCAAAATCGAGCGCCCCCTCGGGCACTTTCAACCGCAAAGCGGGAGTGCGGCCTTCTTCCCGGTAAGCCGCTTTCTGCTCTTCGCTCAGATCACGCTCGTGATTGTCATAGCCCTGCTTTTCATCGCGGCCCATCGCCCGGTTGCGCTCCGCCATTTCCTCTGCGGTGACGTAGCTCTCATACAGGTGTCCTGCGGCGAGAAGCTGGTCGATGATGTTTTGGTAAATCTCGGTGCGCTGTGATTGCCGGTAGGGGCCGTGGGGTCCGCCCTTGACCGGGCCTTCGTCCCATTCCAAGCCCAACCAGGTCAGGGCTTCCAGGATCTGTTCGTAGCTTTCCTCGCTATCGCGCTCCGCGTCGGTGTCTTCGATGCGAAAAATAAAGGTGCCCCCGGTGTGGCGGGCGTAGGCCCAGTTGAACAGCGCCGCGCGAATCAATCCCACGTGCGGGGTTCCGGTCGGAGACGGGCAGAAGCGCACCCGGGTGTCTGGGCCCGTGGCGTGGGTGAACAATTCAGCAGTATTCATAGCCATCTCCTACGAGTGTGCCACCTGAGTGCCACGCCATTCGGCCCATACGATGCGCGCCACGATGGCGACCACCAATCCCATCGCCACAAAGGACAGCCCATCGTAGCCCACCATCAACAACACCACTCCGGAGAGCGCTCCACCCAGTGCCCCTGAGCCACTCATCACCACGTCGGAGAAGCCCTGAACACGGGTGCGCATCTCTCGGGGCGTGGATTCGGTGAGAAGAGTGGAACCGGCAACGGTGGCCGCCGACCACCCCAAACCCAACAGGATGAGACCGACAATGACCCAGCCTTCGACCTCACTACCAAGGGCCGTCGCCAACAGGCTCATCGCTAGGAGCACTTGCCCGACCAACACGGTGGGAATCCGCCCGATTCGATCGGCCATCATTCCGAAAATGGGCGAGAGGGCATACATTCCGGCAATGTGAAGCGAAATGGTGAAGCCCACGATCACCAGACTCGCGCCGTGATCGACCAGGTGCACGGGTGTCATCGCCATCACGGCGACCATGGTGGCGTGGGAGAGCGAGATGGCGACGAAGGCCGTGCGGCGCGACACCGGCCGGTCATTGCCTTCGGGCTTTTCGGCTTCTGTCTTCCCCGCACTCGCCCACCGCGCACTGACGGCAAGAGGGTCTGGTTGAAGGCCGAAGCGATAAATCAGGCTTGCCGCCACCTGAGCGGCCGCCGTAATCACAAAAGGGCCCGCGAGCGCCGGTAGTCCCAGCCACACCCCAAAGGCATTCCCGGGACCAATCAGGTTGGGGCCAGAGACAGCGCCCACGGTCGTTGCCCACACCACCAACGACAGGTCGGTGGCGCGATGGGCGGCGGGCGACACGTCGGTGGCGGCGAAGCGTGCTTGGAGGTTCACCGCGGTTCCCACTCCGATCATTGCCAGCGCGACGAGGAGAACGGGAAAGGCTCGAGTAACGGTGGCGACTACGGCGAGAGACGCGCCAGCAGTAGCGACCCAGGCCCCGGCAGCAAGAGACCAGGAGCGACCTTTGGCTTTAGCCAAATTGGCCAATGGTAGGGCCGCCATTGCCGCGCCGAGAGTCGAGAGGGTGGCAGCCATGCCTGACCACCCGGCTGATCCCGAGAGATCAGTCGCAAGGAGGGCGCCCACCGACAGCGTCGAGCCCATTCCGATGCCACTAAGCACCTGCCCCACCATCAACACGGTGCGCACGCGAATGCGGAAACGGTGGGTGTCGAGGCCGTCTAGGCGGAGGTTAGTCGTGTCGGTCGTCACGGTTTTGTGCCGGATTCGAGAGTGTTCCAATGCCCTCAATGGTGATGTCCACGGTTTGACCGTGAGTGAAGCCACCGAGACCCGACGGGGTTCCGGTGCAGATGACGTCACCGGGTAACAGCGTCCATACTTCAGAGCAGAATTCGATGATTTCGGGAATCGAATAGATCAAGTCTTTGGTGTTGCCCAGGCGTCTGGGCTCACCGTCAACAAAGGTTGAAATGGTGGCATTGCCAGGGTCCAAGTCAGTTTCAATCCACGGCCCCAGCGGGCAGAAGGTGTCGTAGCCCTTTGCGCGCGCCCATTGACCATCGGCAAACATTACGTCGCGAGCGGATACGTCGTTGGCGATGGTGAAACCAAACACCACCGAGCGCCAGTCTTCTTTTTTGACGCGCTTTGCCACCGCGCCGATGACGACCGCCAATTCGCCCTCGTGCACAATGCGCCCCTCCACGGGTGGGATCACAATCGGGTCACCCGGGCCGATCACCGCCGTGTTGGGCTTGAGGAAAATCAGCGGGTTGTCGGGTCCGTCGTGACCCATGTCTTTGGCGTGTTCGGCATAGTTCATGCCCACACAAATCACTTTGGAGCGGGGAATCACGGGCGCGAGGAGTTTCGCGTCGGCCAGCGGCACCCGCGCACCGGTGGTGTCGAGCCCGTGATACAGCGGGTCACCGGCTAAGACGACGAGTTCATCGTCGTCGACTATTCCGAACTGGGGCTCACCGCCAGAAACCGAAAACCGGGCAACCTTCATTGTTAATACCGTAGCCGTCTAGACCGACTGGTTCTGCCTCTTTTGCCGCGAGAGAAGGCGTGCGCGGTCGTTTTGATCGAGCACAACCTTTCGGATGCGCACAATCTCAGGAGTCACTTCGACGCATTCGTCATCCCGGGCAAATTCCAGCGACTCTTCCAAGCTGAGCTTCTTCGGAGGAGTGAGCTTCTCTAACTCTTCCGCCGTGGAGGAGCGAATGTTGTTGAGCTTCTTTTCCTTGGTGACGTTCACGTCCATGTCATCGGGGCGCGAGTTTTCCCCCACGACCATGCCCTCATAGACCTCGTCACCGGGGGACACAAAGAACGTCATCCGCTCCTGCAGTGACATCAGCGCGTTGGTGGTCACCGCTCCCGAGCGGTCGGCGACGATTGACCCCGTTTGCCGGGTCGTGATTGCTCCCGCCCATGGCTCGTATCCGTGGGCGAGAGCATTTTGAATACCCGAGCCCTTGGTGAGGGTGAGGAACTCGGTTCTAAACCCAATCAACCCGCGGCTGGGCACGATGAAAATCATTCGCACCCATCCGGTGCCGTGATTCGTCATCGACTCCATCCGACCCTTGCGAGCCGCGAGTAGCTGCGTGATGGCGCCGAGGTGTTCCTCGGGGCTATCAATGGTGAGCTCTTCGTAGGGCTCATGCAGCGAGCCGTTAATCTCTTTGGTCACCACCTGGGGCTTACCGACGGTGAGTTCGAATCCCTCACGCCTCATGTTTTCCACCAGCACGGCGAGCGCGAGCTCACCACGGCCCTGGACCTCCCAGGCATCAGGACGGTCGATGTCAACCACTCGAATCGAGACGTTTCCGATCAGTTCACGATCGAGCCGGTCTTTCACTAACCTTGCGGTGAGTTTGTGGCCCGAGACTTTTCCGGCCAGCGGAGAGGTGTTGGTCCCAATCGTCACCGCAATGGCGGGCTCATCCACCGTGATCGCGGGAAGCGGGCGAACGTCTTCGGGGTCACAGAGCGAATCACCGATGGTGATGTCTTCGATTCCCGCAACCGCGACAATGTCTCCCGCACGAGCAGATTCCGCGGGGACACGCTCGAGCGCCACCGTTTTGAGAAGCTCTGTGATGCGGACGTTGGTGGGGGTGCCGTCTCCGCGCACCCACGCGACCGTTTGACCCTTTTTGATTTCGCCGTGGAACAGGCGAATGAGCGCAATACGTCCGAGGAAGGGGCTCGCATCCAAGTTGGTGACGTGGGCTTGTAAGGGGTGTTCGTCGTCATAGGACGGCGCCGGCACGCGGGTCAAAATTGCTTCAAATAGTGGTTCGAGGGTGTCGTTATCGGGCAGGTCACCATCCGCCGGCTGGTTCGCACTCGCCGCGCCCGCGCGACCCGAGGCGTAAATGACGGGAAGGTCAAGAATGCTGTCGACATCGATGTCGTCGACTTCATCGGAGAGGTCTGAGACCAAACCCAACAGGAGGTCGTGGGTTTCTGCGACCACCTCGTCGATACGAGAGTCAGGGCGGTCGGTCTTATTCACCACCAAAATCACCGGCAGGTGAGCCGCGAGGGCTTTACGCAGCACAAAACGGGTTTGGGGCAGCGGGCCTTCACTCGCATCCACCAGAAGGACCACACCGTCGACCATGCTCAAACCACGCTCGACCTCGCCACCGAAGTCGGCGTGCCCGGGAGTGTCAATGACGTTGATGGTCACACCACCGGCCGGTGCTGAAGGCCCGGTGTAGTGCACGGTGGTGTTCTTGGCCAAAATCGTGATGCCCTTTTCCCGCTCCAAATCATTGGAGTCCAACGCCCGATCCGTGGGGGCCTGGTGGGTATCGAGTGACCCTGTTTGGTGGAGCATCTGATCGACCAGGGTGGTTTTTCCGTGGTCAACGTGAGCAACAATGGCGACATTGCGCAGGTCTTCGCGACGGGCACGCGCCATGACAGGGTCCTTTCGAGGGGGCTTCGCAGATTCAGAAACTGCGGCGCCCACAGCCAAGTGACGCGCCTTGTTAGCTTAGCGAGCGTTCAGCGCTGAGGCTTAGCATTTGGGGGTGAGCGCCCCCATGACAGAACCCACCGTCGTTTTTGACGGCGAGTGCGCGTTTTGCCGCCACTGGGCGCAAGATTTAGGCCGTTTACTCAGCCGCCCTCCCGCAGCGGTTCCCTCATCGTCGGTGGACCTCGAGCAGTTGGGGCTGAGCCGCAGAGATATTGAACGCTCTGTCTGGCTCATCACTCCCACCACACACCTCGGTGGTGCGGCCGCGATAGCCGCGATTTTCCGCGCGCAACCCGAGTTTCACTGGCGTTTGCTCGGCCACCTGATGGACACCTGGCCGGTGAACGTCCTCGCCGAACTGGGCTACAAGGTCGTCTCCGCCTCCAGGAAGTTTCTGCCCGCACCCTCGTCCACCCATTGTGATGCCCCCCAGCACTAGACGCCTCCGCAGCGAGATTCTCATCGTCTTGGCGTTGAGCCTGGGCATGAGTGCGCTCTACGCGATTGTCGGATTCAGCCGCCGTTTGAGCCTCGAGGCTCCGCTCAATGAGCAGCAGGCAACCATCAACCGCTCACTTGCCGACGAGTCACTCTTTGACTTGATCTATCAGCTACTGGGGATCGCCAGCGCCTGGGCACCGGTACTGCTCGTAGCGTTCCTGCTCTGGTCATCACAGAAACCTCACTTGGGGGCGCTGGGGTGGAGTACACCACGGTGGTCAGATCTGTGGTGGGGGGTCGCTCTCGCGGCCCTCATCGGCATTCCCGGCCTCGGGGTCTATGTCGCCGGGGTTCAACTGGGGCTCACCGTGCAATTGGTGCCGACCGCGCTGGAGCAGTACTGGTGGACGATTCCGGTGTTATTGCTGCGCGCCCTGACCGCAGGTGTGGTCGAGGAAACCATCGCCGTGGGTTACCTGTATCGACGATTGAGCCAGTTGGCGTGGTCGCCTGTTGCCATCATCCTGACCCAGGCTCTTCTGCGCGGCGCCTACCACCTCTACCAGGGTGCGGGGGCGTTTGTGGGTAACGTCGCGATGGGCATCATCTTTGGTCTGTACTACCACCGCACTGGTCGTCTCGCGCCGTTGATTGCCGCGCACACCCTGATCGACACAGTGGCGTTTGTGGGCTATCCGCTTATCTCAGCTGACGTTGTGCAAACTTTCGGTTTCGCGGGGTAGCGTCGCGCGAGTGACCCATCCTGAAGTAGGCCAACTCGCCCCAGACTTCACCCTCCCCGGAATCGTCGTGGAAAACGGTGAGACATACTCGCGCCACTTCACCCTCTCGGAAAACCGCGGTCGCCCTGTGATTTTGGCGTTCTACCCCGCCGACTATTCGCCCGGCTGCACCGCGCAGCTGTGTAGCTATCAAGACGAGCTCGCAACCTTCAAAGACTTGGGTGCGGAAATTTGGGGCATTTCTCGCCAAGACCAGCGCAGCCACGAACGCTTCGCCAAATCAAAAGCCCTCGGCTTCCCGCTTCTAGCCGATGAAAAAGGCGATGTCACTGCCGCCTACGGCGTGAGCTTGTTTGGGATGGGTGTGCGCCGCAGCATTTTCATTGTCGACGCGGAGGGAAAGATTGCCTGGCGACACGTGTCGCTCGTGGGCTTCACCTTCCAAAGCGCTGACACGTTGCGTAATCAGCTCGAGCTGATCGCCAGCTAAGGCTTAGGCAAACGCCTCAATCGGCGGGCACGCACACACCAGGTTGCGATCGCCGAAGGCCTGATCGACTCGTCCCACCGGAGACCAGTATTTGCTGGCCACCCGCGGGTCAGCACCGGCAATATCGTGCCCCGCGGAGAGCGCTGCGGGGTAGCACGCGAGCTCACGCGAGTAGGGGTGGCTCCACTCCCCCGCAATCGCCGTGTGTGCGGGGTGGGGGGCATTGACCAGCGGGTTGTCATCTGCCGGCCACACACCCTGGGCGACCTGGTCGGCTTCGTGACGGATCCGAATCATCGCGTCGATGAACCGATCGATCTCTCCCAAGTCTTCGCTCTCGGTGGGTTCCACCATGAGCGTGCCCGCAACGGGGAACGACATGGTGGGGGCGTGGAAGCCATAGTCCACGAGGCGCTTGGCCACATCGTCAACACTGACTCCCGTCGCTTGGGTCAGCGGGCGAATATCCAAAATGACTTCATGGGCTACCAAGCCGTTTTCTCCCGCGTAGAGAACCGGGTAGTGCTCACTCAGGCGCTTCGCGATGTAGTTCGCCGCGAGTACGGCGCGGGCGGTGGCACGTGTGAGTCCGTCGCGACCCATCAGGCGCACATACGCCCAGCTGATTGGCAGGATGCTGGGGCTACCGAACGGTGCCGCTGATACGGGTGGGCCATCGTGGTGATACACGCCCGCTTTGCCCGTGTCGATGTCAAACGCGGGGTGTTCGCTCGATTGTGCGAAGGGGTGTCCGGGGAGGAACGGGGCGAGGTGTGCTTTGGCACCGACCGGGCCCACACCAGGCCCACCACCACCGTGGGGGATACAGAAGGTCTTGTGCAGGTTCAGGTGTGAGACGTCACCACCGATATCGCCGTATCGGGCGTAGCCGACGAGGGCGTTGAGGTTCGCCCCGTCGATGTACACCTGGCCTCCGGCCTGGTGGACCGCGTCGGTCACATCTTTGATGCCGTGTTCGTACACCCCGTGAGTCGAGGGGTAGGTGACCATGAGGGCGGCGAGGTTCTCGCCGTGCTCGGCAATTTTGGCCTTCAGATCGTCAATGTCGACATCGCCCTTGTCATCGCAGGCAACTACGACCACCTGCATACCCGCGAGAACAGCACTCGCGGCATTGGTGCCGTGGGCGCTAGAGGGAATGAGGCAGACC
>Ga0181556_1000184_pt1 | contig 66452 bp, 65 predicted proteins | sample 011ome_14_FD_148651 | JGI IMG/M metagenome (GOLD analysis project Ga0181556, IMG submission 148651) | Coastal salt marsh microbial communities from the Groves Creek Marsh, Skidaway Island, Georgia - 011505AT metaG (spades assembly) | ecosystem: Environmental > Aquatic > Marine > Intertidal zone...
ACCGTCGGGGACCTCGAATCTGACCCGCACCGCTCCAACGCTTCGCGCACCATCGAGCGGCTTCTGGGGTTGGGAATTGTGCCGATCGTCAACGAAAACGACACCGTCGCCACCCAAGAAATTCGCTTTGGCGATAACGACCGTTTGGCAGCGCTCGTCGCAGAACTGGTGGAAGCAGACGCTCTGGTGCTGCTTAGCGACGTCGACGCGATCTACACCCAACCGCCATCGGAGCCCGGCGCCGAACCCATTGCCACTGTGGAACCGGGAGACGACCTCTCGTGGATTCACGTGGAGAGCGCGGTGGTGAACTCGGTCGGAACTGGAGGCGCGGTGACCAAAGTGAGTGCCGCACGCATGGCATCGGCTGCGGGTATTCCTGTCTTGGTGACGGCCACTAACCAGGTCCATCTCTCGATGGAGGGCACCGGCCCGGGAACCTGGTTCCAAGCCGCCGTAAAATAGGCACACTGCTGAGAGAAAGGCGCCCCGGATGACCAGCGAAAACCCCATGGATGCTGCGTTTATCGAGCGCCTTACGGCCTCTAAGGAGGCTTCTCGGGTCATCGGCCAGCAGTCCACAGCCTCCAAGGATGCGGCGCTCTCTGCGATTGCGAAAAATCTCGCCGCTCGATTAGGCGAAATCATTGAGGCCAACGCCCTCGATATGGCAGCAGGCGAGAAAAACGGTGTGGAAAAGGGGCTGTTGGATCGATTGCTGCTCACCCCTGAGCGCATCGACGGCCTCGTTTCGGCCGTCGAGCAAATCCGAGGTCTCGCCGACCCGGTCGGAGGCGTTGTGCGGGGGTCCACCCTGGCCAATGGTTTGCGCATCCAGCAGGTGCGAGTGCCGTTTGGCCTGATTGGCGCGATTTATGAAGCGCGGCCGAATGTGACCGTGGATATCGCGACGTTGTGTATCAAGAGCGGAAACGCGGCAATCTTGCGTGGGGGTTCTCTCGCGGAGAACTCCAACCGGGTCCTCATTGACGTGTTGCAAGAAGCCCTCGAGTCGGTGGGTTTACCCCGCGGCATCGTCGCCACGGTCGACGATTTCGGTCGCACCGGAGCAACGTGGCTGATGCGCGCCAGAGGGTATGTCGACGTCCTGATTCCGCGGGGGAGCGCGCAACTGATTGAAACGGTCGTGACGGAGTCGAAGGTTCCGGTTATTGAAACCGGCTCGGGAAATGTCCACATTTTCGTCGATGAATCCGCTGATATCCACAACGCTATCGACATCATCGTGAACGCCAAAGTGCAGCGGCCGAGCGTGTGTAACGCCGTGGAGACCGTGCTGGTTCACCGCGATGAGGCCAGCGCGCTCATCCCGAAAGTTGTTTCTTCATTGCAAGAGCGCGGCGTCATCGTCCACGGTTGTGAGGAAACGGCCGCGCTGGCCAGTGTGGAGCCTGCCACCGAAGCAGACTGGGACACGGAGTATCTCTCACTCGAAGTGGCGATCAAGGTCGTGTCGGACATGGAGGAGGCGCTCGAACACATTCAGCGCTATTCGACCGGCCACACCGAATCGATTCTCACCAACGCCATTGACCGCGCAGAGGAGTTCCTGCGTCGAGTGGATTCCTCCACGGTGATGGTGAACGCCTCGACGAGATTTACCGATGGTGGCGAGTTTGGCTTCGGTGCGGAGGTGGGAATTTCCACCCAGAAGCTTCACGCGCGGGGCCCGATGGGCCTCGCCGAGCTCACCAGCACCAAGTGGTTGGTGCGCGGCGACGGCCAGGTGCGGGCCTGAGACACATCGGGTCGAGAAACCGCTAAGTTTGGTGGGGAAATAGGGAGGAAATCACTGTGGAGTTGTTGGATTCTGTTGTCCTAGCCAGCGAAGTCGTCGTCGAATTGCCGATTCCGGCGTGGGCGTACGGCGTGATTTTCTTGGGCGGGTTTTTTGCCCTCGCTTTGGTGACCTACAGCTACCGCAACGTGTCGAACCGACACTCTCAGAAGCGCCCCCCGCAGTCGGGCGGACACCACTAGGAATCGATGTCACGCCATCCACGCCCCCGTATCGGGATTATGGGTGGCACCTTCGACCCCATTCACCACGGCCACTTAGTCGCTGCGAGTGAAGTGCAAATGCACTTTGATTTGGATGAGGTCATCTTTGTTCCCACTGGCCGGCCCGAAGAAAAGCCCGACGTCACCCCCAGTGAGCACCGCTATTTGATGTCGGTGATTGCCACCGCCTCTAACCCCAAGTTTCGTGTGAGCAGGGTGGATATCGACCGCCCCGGCGCGACGTACACCGTCGACACCCTGCGAGACATTGCCTCAGAGTTTCCCGACGCCGACCTGTTCTTCATTTCAGGTGCGGACGCCATTGCTCAAGTGCTGAGCTGGCGTAATGCCGAAGAGTTGTGGGGAATGGCGCACTTCGTGGCGGTCACCCGCCCTGGACACGAGCTCAGTGTGGAAGGTATCCCCGAAGGGGTCGTGAGCGTATTGGAAGTCCCGGCGTTGGCGATTTCTTCGACCGACTGCCGGCTGCGCGTCAAGAATCGACGCCCCGTGTGGTACCTCGTCCCTGACGGAGTGGTGCAATACATCGCGAAGCACGAGTTGTATCGAGGTGTGGCATGAGCGACACCACTCCCACCGATTTGCCCTCCCGCCGCCAGCTGCGTGAGAGCGGGATGACCGGCCCCATCGAGATTCCGACCGGCCCACCGCTCACCCGGCGTGAGCGCAAAATGCGTGAGCAGCTGGAAGCAACCGGCGCCATCCCCGTGATGACAGCGAGCACTCCCGTCGTCGACTCTCCTGTGACGAGTGATTCACCGGCCCCGCAACCGGTCGCCCCACCCGCTCCCGAACCCGCCGCTGTGACTCCCGCCCCGGCGACTCCAGCCGCTGTGACTCCAATTGCACCGGAGTCACCCCCAGCGGCGACTGCAGAACCCACCCCCCGGCCGCTTACCCGCCGAGAGCTGAGAGAACAGCTTCGTGGAAAGCCAGTGGATGTTCCCCCGAGCCCCGCGCCGGTTGTTGAGCAGGAGCCTGAGGATGAGGCTCCTGCCGCTATTGCCCCCAAACCCACTCCTCGTGTGGTGGACGAAGAGTTTTCATGGCAACAACCCCTCGACGGGCCCGGGGGAGAGGCGGTGTCACCGGTCGAGGTTGTGGCCCCCGCTCCGGCTGAGCCTCCCGCTGTGCTTCCTCCCGTTTTTGGCACCATTCCCTCCGGGAGAGATACTCCGACTGCGCCGGCGCGTTCGGTGAGTACTGCTGCTCCCGCGACCAACGCGCTGATTCTTCCGGTGGCACCGTCGATTGATGTGACGGGGCCGTTGGGTGACACGGGGGAGGTCCTCGTGACAGGAAATATTCCCCTGCCGAGGCTGGTGGCCGAAACCGCTGTGACGGGTGTGTTGGATGTCGATGATGACGATGACTTCATGGAAGCCGACTCTGGCCCCTACACCGCCCCCATCAGCGCCAGTTTGGCGGTGTCTTCACGGTCGCTGGAGCTCGATCAGCCGATGATTCAAAAACCCCGGGTGGGCGCAGTCTCACTCGCCTTGGGGGTATCCGCCGCGATTTTGAGTGTGACCGCGGTGTCTCTGCTTGCCCTTGCCCTGCTCACCGACATTATTCAGTTGCCTTTCTAGTGGCCGTGGATACCGCTGTTACTGACGCCGTGAAGGTGGCGGCAGATGCTGCCTGGCATAAGGGAGCGAGTAACTTTGTCGCCCTCGACGTGACTGGCCACCTCGCCCTAACCGATGCGTTCTTAATCGTCTCGGGCCGCAGTGAGCGCAACACCAAAGCCATTGCCGACGCTATCGAAGACGAGCTTCACCTCGCGGGTGTGAAGCTCTCACGCCGCGAGGGAAAAACAGACGGCCGCTGGATTCTTCTGGATTTTGGCCTCATTGTCGTGCACGTCTTCCACGAAGAAGAACGCGAGTTTTACGCGCTCGAGCGGCTGTGGAAAGACTGCACGGTCATCTCACTAAGCCTGCCCGGCGGGGAACAACCCGAGGCCGAATAGGCGAGTGAGCACCCTGCTGGGTGTAGTAACCTTGAAGCTTCCGGGCCTGTGGCGCAGCTGGTAGCGCACCTGCATGGCATGCAGGGGGTCAGGGGTTCGAGTCCCCTCAGGTCCACCACTTTTAGCTTCCAGGCACCCTCTCGGGTCATCGTCGTAGGCTCGTGCCATGTCTGATTCACTCTCCCGCCACACCGATTACGGCGAAATCTCGCTCGAGGAGGGTTCCCTGCTGCCCGACCCGATGAAGCAGGTCGAGTTGTGGTTAGAAGAAGCTGATCAGGAGGGGGTCTACGAGCCCAACGCGATGGTGCTCTCCACCATCGACCCGGACGGGGCCCCGACGAGTCGAACGGTTCTGTGTCGAGGAGTGAGCCCTCACGGAATCACCTTCTTCACCGACTACACCTCGCAAAAAGGTCGGGCGCTGGCTGTTCATCCCGAGGTCGCCGTGGTGTTCCCCTGGTACACCCTGCACCGTCAAATCAAGATCAGGGGCACCGTCGAAAAAGTGTCTGAGGCAGAATCAGACGCGTACTTTGACACCCGCCCACGGGATTCCCGCATTGGGGCGTGGGCAAGTGACCAATCGCAGCCTATTGACTCTCGCGAAGCCCTGGAGCAGAAGGTCGCCCAGGCCACCCAGCATTTCGAGGGGGTCGAGTTAGTGCCTCGCCCCGAAAAATGGGGCGGGTATCTGATTAGGCCGCGATCGATTGAGTTCTGGGCGGGGCGACGCTCTCGGCTACACGATCGAGTGCGGTTTGTGAAAGAAGGAGATGGCTGGAGGACGGAGCGACTCCAGCCCTAATTCAGCGTCTACTCGGTAGCGCGCGCGATACTGAAAACCTCACGAAGAGGAGTCAACGTGCAATTCGAACTGGAGCTGGGACTCGACACGTTCGGGGATGTCACCTTTGATGAAAAGGGTCAGCCTAAGCCGTACGCGGAAGTGATTCGCGACGTCGTGGAAGAGGCTGTCCTCGCCGATCAGGTGGGGGTGTCAGGGATCACCCTGGGGGAGCATCACCGGGACGATTTCGCGATTTCCACCCCGGAAACGGTGCTCGCGGGCATTGCGACAAAAACCCAGAACTTGCGTCTTGCCTCGGGAGTGACGGTGTTGAGCTCCGATGACCCCATCCGAGTCTTTCAGCGCTTCGCGACACTGGATGCGCTCTCCCACGGCAGGGCAGAAATTATCGTCGGTCGCGGATCGTTCACTGAGTCATTCCCGCTCTTCGGCTACGCCCTGAACCATTACGAAGTGCTGTTCGAAGAGAAACTGAACCTCCTCGCAGAAGTCCTGAAGGAAGGGCCTGTGACCTGGGAGGGAACCCACCGGGCGCCTCTTGAGAACCAACAGGTGTATCCGAAGTCGCACTCAGGTCACATTCGCACCTGGGTGGGTGTGGGGGGAAGCCCCGAATCGGTGGTGCGCACCGCCCGCTACGGCTTCCCGCTGATGCTCGCGATTATTGGTGGGGCCCACGAGCGGTTTGCGCCCTACGCCGACTTGTACCGCCGGTCGATGGACCAGCTGGGGCACGCTCCACAGCCCATTGGACTGCACTCGCCTGGGCACATTGCCGATACGGACGAAGAAGCGATTGAGCAGATGTGGCCGCACTACGAAGCATCGTTTGGCCGCATTGGCCGAGAGCGTGGGTGGGGTCCGATGACCAAAGAGCACTACCTCAACGAGGTTCACCATGGCGCGCTCGTTGTGGGGTCGCCCGAAACCGTGACGCGGAAGATTGCGAATGCCCTCGTTGCATTGGGTGCGTCTCGCTTCGACCTCAAATACTCCACCGGCCCGATGAACCACGCGATTCTCATGCACTCGATCGAGCTCTATGGCACCAAGGTGATTCCGATGGTGCGAGAGATGGTCGCCCAGAAAACTCCGGCTTAAAGCAGTGGAGCCCGGCATGTTGCCGGGCCCCACTGCTATCCCTCGCTACGGAAGGACGATGTCGATTCCGGAGAGGTCCGACGCGTTCTGCACGCTTCCGCCGTTGGTGAGGTTTTCACCGTTGAAGCCCATCTGGTTCATTTGGGCGATGGCCTGGCCGGAGCGGTTGCCGCTGCGGCAATAGACGAAGTAGTCACCGTTGGGGTCCAGCTCCATAATCTGGGCGGCAAAATGGGGTGATTGTACATCAATGTTGACCGCACCATCGAGGTGTCCGGTGGCAAATTCAGCGGGAGTGCGCACGTCAATGATCACGGTGTCCTCCGAGAGTTCGACGGGTTCTGATGAGGCGCATCCAGCCAGAGCCATGGTGGCTCCCAGTAGTAGCGCAAGAGCGGCAAAAAACTTCTTCACAGCGAGTGCCTTTCACAAGAGGGGTTGATGGCCTCACTATAGCAATACCCCCTGGGGTATTGCTAGTCCTGGTCACCGGTGTCCCATCGGCGTTTCATATTCACCACAACCGAGTGAGCAGCCATCTGGAACGGGCGTACCACGGTGACTTGGTCATAAGACTCGAAGGTTTCGGCGGTGGCGCGATCAAGGGCCGTGAGACACACGTTGCCGGTGAACCCCAGCCGCTGCAGGGTCTCCAACACCACCAGGTTCGTGGCGCGGTCTGGCGCCGCACAGACAACCGTCTGAGTTTCGTGGATGGGGAGAGCCTTGAGGAAATCGGGGTCACTGGCGTCACCAAAAAGTGTGTCCACCTCAAATTCCTTGATGGCCTTTAGCGCCCGAGGATCCTGGTCCACTACGAGCAGGTCCGCTCTCTCGTCCTTCAAGCCCTTCACGATGTCAGAGCCCAACCGACCTGCACCAATCACAATCGCGTCATAGGGGTGTGACTCTCGGGAGACATCTGCACGGAGCGAGCGCTCACCATCGATTCGCTGCAGAAGCGGACCGAAGGCCTTGAGGATGCGGTCTTGGTAGGAGATGAAATAGGTCGAAATGGTGATGGTGAAAATTGCCACCAAGGTAATCAAACTCAGAAGGTCCTCATTCACCTGCCCGACACTGAGGCCCAGCGCCACCAGAATCAGCGAAAACTCGCTGATTTGGGCAACCACAATGCCGGTGCGGAAGGCCACTAGTGCGCGGTAGCCCTGAAGGCTCATAACCAACAGCACGATGAGGGGTTTGCCGACGAGGACGAAGACGGTGAGGATCAGCGCGGGCACCAACTGGGAGAGAGCCCCCTCCACGGTGAGGGAGGAGCCGAGCTCAATAAAGAAGAAGAGCACCATGATGTCGCGCAGGCTGACCAACCGCGCGCCCAAGCTTTCGCGGTAGGGCGTAGACGCCAGTGCCACACCGGCGACAAACGCCCCAATTTCCATGCTGAGGCCCAGCCAGGCGCTCGCCGCGGCTAATGCCACCGCCCACGAGACCCCAAAGACGAGGGTGAGCTCTTGGCTTTTTGCCATCCACTCCAACAGTCTCGGAAGCACAAAGCGCGCGAGTGCGGCAACGATGGCGAGAAACACCACCCCACCGCCAAGGGTCCGGGCAATGTCGACCAAAAGCATGCTCTCCCCGGGTTGGCCGACCGTCACAATTGTCAGCATGGCCATCACCACGAGGATGTCTTGAACAATCAGTACACCCACCGCAATGCGGCCGTGCAGCTGGTCGATTTCTCGACGGTCACCCAGCATTTTGATGACGATGATGGTGGAGGAGAAAGTCAGCGCGACCGCCACGTAAACCGCGGAGACGCCATCCCACCCCAGAGCGAGAGCCGCAAAGTAGCCCAGGCCGGCGGTGAGAATCACCTGCCCCAAACCAGTAATCAGGGCAACAGGTCCGATCTGTCGGATCAGGTGAATATCGAGCTTGAGCCCCACCAGAAACAGCAACATCGCGATGCCGAGCTTGGCGAGAAGTTTGATGTCGCCCTCGCCCGAGAGAATTCCCAGAACAGCTGGGCCGCCGACGACGCCCACGACGATGTAAGAGACGATGATGGGCTGGCGCAAAAACTTCGCCAAGAGTCCCCCCAGAAGGGCCAGGCCCAGAATGGCCCCAATCTCTATGAAAGAACTGTCGACCATGATTCCCACGCTATCAGCGCGGTTCTGCGAAAAACCGGCGATGGACAGTTAGCGTTGGGGGGTGCCCGCCCGTTTCTCCCGCCGATCGTGGCGCTCACTCACCCTCGGCCTGGCGTTATCGGGCGCTCTCTTACTCAGTGGATGCCAGGGCCTCCTCACTACAGTCCCCGATGAGGGTTTTCAGGCCGCCGAAGTCGAATCTTCCGACGGTGTCACAGGGGGGCCACAATTTCCCTCCATCGACGAATCCTCGTTCGAAGCCGAGGTGGTCACAGGTGAAGGTGACCCGGCGTCGGAGCTGGTGAGTAGTTGGACACTGGAAGAAAAAATTGTCTCACTCTTTCTTATCCACATCTCCGGCACTTCCCTCTCTGACTTCGAGCGCACCTATGACGACTTAGGAGTGGCGGGATTCTTGCTTCTCGGCAACAACGTCCCGGGCACGCTGGAGCGGTCCCAGGAATTTGTAGGCGGGGTGCGTCAGCTAGGTGAGCCCGAGCTGCTCGTCGCCATCGACCAAGAAGGGGGTGCCGTCGAACGCCTCCAGCCCGACCCCTTCCCTGCGCCCGCAGAACTCGGCGCCCTGCCATTAGATGACACCACCGAGGCCACCACGGAGCGCAATAGTCTCGTATTTGACGTTGGAGCCAATGTGAATCTCGGTGTCATTGCCGATGTGAGCCCGGGGTCGGATGCCTATATTCATGAGCGCAGCTTCGGCACCGACGCCGCCGAGGTTGCCGACTATGTCTCAGCCGCACTCGATGGCTCAGTGGATGGGGTTGCCACCGCGGTGAAGCACTTTCCCGGGCACGGCCTCACCTCCGAAGACACTCACGAGACCATCGGTGAATCATCGATAGCGCTCAGCACATGGTTTGACGAGCATGCCCCACCCTTCCTCACTGCCGTGAATAAGCGAGCGCCCCTTTTGATGTTCGGGCACTTGGTGGTTCCCAGCGTGGACGACGCCCCCGCTTCACTCTCAAGTGAATGGGTGAAGCTTGTGCGTCAGCAGTGGGGTTACGACGGCATTCTGATGACCGATGACTTGAGCATGCTCGAAGACTCCGGTGATGACACTTATCAAAACTTCTCGACCAACGCGCTACGCGCGGTCGCCGCGGGGATGGACCTCATCATCGACGCGGGGGGAAACAACCGCACCGATGCGATGAACCGTATCGATGAGGCCATCGCCACCATCGCCCAGGCTGTCGATGAGGGGGGAATCAGTATCACCCAGATCGAGGCCTCGGCCATTCGCGTGGCGAAGTTGCGTTACTCACTCGGGGGAGTGAGCAGGCCATTCGAGAACGCCGAGGCGGGCTAGTTCGGCGGCAAGACCGGCGCCGTTCGAAGCCGACACCCACGGAATCGAGTCGGGGTCGTCGGTGCGATTGCGGTGAGAGCGGCCACCGGCGAGTAATGCTTCCGGCGCGAGTAGTTCTCGAATAGCTACGGCACGGACTTGCTCTGGGTGAGAGTGAGCAAAGTCACGATAGAGCGTCTCGTCGTGTTGGCCATCATCACCAATCAGAATCCAGCGCACCCCGGGGAAATCGTGCGCGAGCCGCTCCAAGCTGGTGTGCTTGTGCTCCCGACCACTACGAAAGAGCCGGTCGGGGGTTGGGCCCCAGTCGGTGAGGAGCAGAGCACCCATCGGGTAGAGGTGGCGCTTCAAAAAACGCGTGATGGTGGGCTGGACGTTCCACGCTCCGGTGGAGAGATACACCACGGGGCAACCCGGATAGTCGCGAACGATGCGCTCGAGTAACACCGCCATGCCGGGTACCGGCCTCCGGGCGTGCTCATCGCGGACAAAAGAATTCCATGCAGCCAACAGGGGTCGGGGGAGGGCTGTGACCATGATGGTGTCGTCGACGTCGCAAACCACGCCGATTTCTTGGTCATCTGAGACGACAAAGACGCGTCCGCGCGAGGCCATCGAATCACCCACGCTTAGCCACACGTCGTGCCACCCAGGCTCGAGCGACATCTCCAAGGTGGTGTCGACCACTCCACCCCGGTCAGCGGTCACGGTGACCGACTGACCATCGGCGTGGACGGCCACCTGGGCGAAGGGCACCGGGGCGGAGGTAAAACTGCGCCAGCCGCGGATTTTCCTCGGGGTGCGATCAGTGGCGGTCGGTCGTGATGCGAGAACCACTCGGGCTAACACCCGCACTGATGACGTGGTGCCTAAGCCGCGAAAGGGAATCACCTGGGGGACAAGGCCCTTCGCCACTCCTCGGTTGGCCCGCCACTGCTGAAACCAGTCTTCGATGCGTGCGGCGCGGTGAGGTTTCACGGGCGCAGCGGTGTCCTGAATGTCGGCGGGCACCCGCTAAGCCTAGTCGGGGCCTGAGAGGTGGGAAAAGCCGGTCGTCGCACGACACGGTGCGCTGTTAGACTTTGGGCCACCCGGGGCTAAATCGGCGTGACGATGAGGTAACGCCCGCGGTCTGAAGCGGAAAGGCGGAGCCTGTTTATGCCCACTGTGCGCGTTGACCCCGCCACCAGCTCCGTTCGGCTGGAGCCCGTGCAACAGCGCAGCACTCGTCGGCTCGAAGACCTCCTCAACGCCGCAGCGACTTACATTCACGACAATGGTTTCGAAACCCTCACTACCGCGCACGTGTCCGACATTGCAGGATCCTCTATTGGCACGGTGTATCGCTACTTCCCCGATCGCATCGCCCTCCTCGATGCCCTCGCTCAGCGCAATGCGGAGCGGGCTGAGGAAAAACTTGCGGCAGTGGTGAGCGCTTCCCAACCCGCGTCCCTCCACGACCTAGTTGGGGTGGCGGTGGACGCCCTGACCGAGATGTTTCGACACGAAGTTGGTTTCCGCGCAATCCGACTTGGAGACCCCCTCGATATTCGCCCCGCCCGGGAGCAGCGCTGGGGTGTGCGGGCCTATGCCAAGGCGGCCCTTCGCCACTGGCAGGGGTCAGCCCAGTCGGGCGATGCGAAAGCGTTCGAGCTCTCCATGGATGTCGCCGAGGCCACTCTCTCAAAAGCTTTCTTGCAAAATCCCAAGGGAGAGCGCTCCACCATCGCTCACGCCTCTGAACTAGCTCGCCTAGCGCTGGGAATTGCGCGCTAGAGCTGGAGATTCAGAGCCCGCGCTGATTGACTGGGGGTTACCCCGCGTCGCGAGCCCTACGGAGCAGTGTTCTCATGATTGAGTTTCGACAGGTGTCCAAGGACTACCCCGGGGGCGCGAGAGCCGTCGAAGACTTTTCCCTCACCGTTCCCACTGGGACTCTCACCGTCCTGGTGGGCTCGAGCGGTTGTGGCAAGACGACGCTTCTGCGCATGGTCAACCGCATGGTCGAACCCACCTCGGGTGAGGTACTGATCGACGGCGAGTCAGTCGCGCAGCGGGATCCCGTTGAACTGCGCCGTTCCATTGGCTATGTGATGCAAAGCGGCGGGTTGATGCCGCACCGCACCGTCATCGACAACATCGCGACCGTGCCCCGGCTCTCGGGGGTGAAAAAGCCGGAGGCGCATTCTCGAGCGAAAGAACTGATGGGCGTAGTGGGGCTCGATGAGGTTTTGGCCCAGCGCTACCCTCAACAGCTCTCGGGTGGTCAACAACAACGCGTCGGGGTCGCCAGAGCGTTGGCGATGGATCCCAACATTCTGTTGATGGATGAGCCTTTTGGCGCTGTTGACCCCGTGGTGAGGCGAGATTTACAACGGGAATTGCTTGATTTGCAGGCGAGGTTGAATAAAACCGTCGTGTTTGTCACCCACGATGTCGACGAGGCGTTCCTGATCGCCGACCAGATGGCGATTTTGCGCGAGGGTGCCGAAGTCGTTCAGATAGGCACGCCCGAGGACATCATCAGCAACCCCGCCGATGACTTTGTTGCCGCGTTTATAGGTGCCGCACAGGGCAATCGCGAATTACACCGCAGCAGCAAAGACCCCTCAATCGTGCTCGATACAGAAGGTCGCATCCACGGCCGACTAGGTGCATAAAAACCATGGGGTGGGTGCTCGATAACCTGGGCCTGATTGGTGAGCTCACTCTTACCCACATGGGCCTCTCGCTCATTCCCGTCATCCTCGGAGCCCTGCTCTCGATTCCTCTCGGCTGGCTCGCCCACCGCTATCCTCCTGCCAGAGGTTCCATCCTGAGTGTGGTCGGAATTTTCTACACCATCCCTTCCCTCGCGCTCTTTGTTCTTCTTCCGCCCCTCTTTGGCTTCTCGATCCTCTCCGAGCTCAACGTGATCGTCGCACTCGTGATTTACGCGATCGCGATTATGGTTCGCAGTGTCTCCGATGCCTTCTCGAGCATCGACCCTGGTGCTCTCAGGGCCGCGACCGCGCTGGGCTATGGGCCCTGGCAGCGGTTTTTCCACGTGGAGCTGCCCCTCGCCGGTCCTGTGCTGCTTGCTGGGCTGCGGGTGGTGTCGGTGAGCACCGTGTCGTTGGTGACAGTCGGGGTGTTGGTGGGGGTCAAAAGCCTCGGCTATTTCTTCACCGACGGCTTCCAACGTCGCATCGAATCAGAAATCCTCACCGGCATCGTGATGACGCTGGTCGTGGCGTTGATCTTCGACCTCGCCCTTCTTGCTCTCGGTCGAGCCGTCATGCCGTGGTCGCTCCTGGCGGCCAAGCGCCTCAATCAGGAGGTGTCGTAGTGGAGGTCTTCGCTGACGCGTGGCAGTGGCTAGTGGATCCACAGAACTACGTGGGGGAGGGGTCTCTGCTACAGAGGTCGCTGGAGCATGTGGGCTACACCCTGTGGGTCATGGCTGTCGGCTCCGCTATTGCCATCCCTCTGGGGTTCTACATCGGTCACACGGGTCGAGGGCGCGGCTGGACCGTCGGAATCACAGGAGCGGCGCGAGCACTTCCCACCTTCGGGCTCTTTCTCTATTTGGTCTTGGTCATCGGCGTCGAGCGGCGAGAAATAGCCGCCGTGATCGCCCTCGTTCTCCTCGCCATTCCGCCGCTTCTTGCCGGCGCTTATTCCGGGGTCGACCAGATTGACCGGAGAGTGCTCGATGCGGCGAGGGCACAAGGTATGACCGGATGGCAGCTGCTCTTCCGCGTGGAACTCCCGCTCGCCCTGCCGTTAGTAGTGGGGGGAATTCGGAATGCTGTGTTGCAAGTCGTGGCGACCGTCACTCTGATCGCCTATGTCGGCCTGGGGGGTTTGGGTTACGACATCATTCAAGGGATTCCGCTTCGGCGCTTCGACCAAATGATCGGCTCCGCCTTCGCCATTGTCGTGATCGCGCTTCTGCTCGACGCCGTGTTTGCGGCGCTGACCCGCATTGTCACTCCAGAAGGAGTGCGTAGGGCCGGCGGCGAAGATATTCGCGCCCGAGAGAACTCACGGCGATAGGACACCCGGGCGCGTTAGCCTGGAAGAGCACTTTGCCCACCAAATGAGAGATCGATACGCAATGAGGACATTGACACGAAACCTATCTATCGTCGGAACAATCGCGACTGCTGCTGTGGTCGGTGGCTGTGCCGCCGGAGGCTCCGACACCATCGTGGTGGGCTCACAGGCCTACTATTCCAACGAAATCGTCGCCGAAATCTATGCGCAAGCTCTCGAAGCAGAAGGCTTCAGCGTCGAGCGCAGCTTCCAAATCGGACAGCGCGACGCCTACATTCCCGCACTCGAAGCCGGTGAAGTAGACCTGTTCCCCGAATACACCGGGAACCTCCTGCAGTTCTACGACGCCGACACCACGGCGACCGAAACCACTGCGGTGTACGACGCCCTGCAGGCAGCACTTCCCGAACAGCTCACCGCGCTCGCCATGTCACCGGCGACCGACCAAGACTCCTACAACGTCACCTCGGAGTTCGCGGCCGCAAACAGCTTGGAATCCATCGGAGACCTGGCGGGTGTGAGCCCGCTGGTGTTAGGTGGTGCACCGGAGCTCGAAGAGCGCCCCTACGGCCCGAGTGGTCTGATGGAGGTCTACGGCGTGAGCGTCGAGTTCGACGCCACCGGTGAAGTGACCTTAGATGCTCTCCTTGCAGGTGAGGTTCAAGTGGCGAACATTTACACCGGTAACCCCGCTATCGCCCAATATGGCCTCGTGACCCTGGCGGACTCAGAGGGGTTGTTCCTCGCGTCCAACATTGTGCCGATTGCCGGGAGCGACGTGGCGGACGAGATCGCCTCGATCATCAACCCCATCAGCGAGGCGATGAGCCCCGATGAGTTGGTGGCGATGAACCTCCAGAGCACGGCAGAAGAAATGTCTGCGCCAGACATTGCTGCTCAGTGGCTGGAAGAAAACGGCTTCTAGAAAGGCTCAACGAAAAGGGGTCCGGCGATGCCGGGCCCCTTTTTACTTCTCGGTTTCTGCCACCGGGATGGATTCGGGGGGTTCTGATGAGTCGTGGGCAAAACGCATCAGGAAGTGTTTGATGATGAAGAAAAGCGTGAAAAACACGGCGAAGAAGCCAATAAACACCGAGCCGGCCCAGTCGATTTGGTCTTTGAGTGCTCGGTAGGTGCCGGCAGCTCCCGAACCCAGAGAGACATAGATGAATGCCCACAGCGTGCACGCAGGAGTGGTCCACGCCATAAACCGGCGGTAGGCCATTTGCGACATTCCTGCTGCCAGCGGCACGACCGAGTGGAAGACGGGGAGGAAGCGGGAGATAAACACGGCAATTCCACCCCGGCGGTCCACAAAGCGGTCTGCTCGGGCAAGTCTGTCTTGACCAAGGCGCCTACCGAGGCGACCTTGCCGCAGCTTGGGCCCAAACCATCGGCCAATCGCGAAACCGAACGATTCCCCGAGCAAAGCGCCAAGGATGATGACGGCAACGAGGGAGAGGTATTCCATCACGCCCTCGACCCCAGTCGAGGACACCAACACCACGGTGTCGCCAGGCATAATCAAGCCGATCAAGGCACTGGTTTCGAGCATGACAGCGAGCCCGGTGAGCAAGGTGCGCAACACCGGGTCCATGTTGATGACAAAGTCGAGAAAGCTGTCGAGGGCGCCGTTCATTGCGGGCAAGCATAGTGCGGGGTTCCGGGGAAAACGCCGTCTCTGCAGGCGGGAGCTAAAACACACCGTCCAGCGGGTACTCGTATTCGCGAAGTCGGTCCTGAAACTCTTCGCGCCTTTCAATGTTGACTGAAATCGTGGGCCCGCCCACGATTTCAGTGGCGACCCGGATTCCATGAAGAGCTGAGAGCACCCACACTTCTTTGCCTTCGAGCTCTCTCATGGTGTGGGCACGTTTAATAACGTCGAAGTGTTCATCGCGCGCCAATCCAGTCACTAACTGCTCGGTCACACTCTCAATACGGGGATATTTCGCCGGGGTGACCGAAAATACCCCCTCGTCGGCATCAATCACCACGATGGCGCTATACGCACCTTCGACGATGACGCCGTCTGGCGAGAGAATCAGGGCTTCGTCGGCCACATGGCTCACCTCCACCCGCAGCTGCGCCATACGGTCAAGGTCAGGCCCTTTCCGCCACGGCACCAGGCGGGTATCACTATTCGCTACCGCTAAACGGGCGGTGTCCTGCGGGGTAGGGGCAATGCGGTGGTGGTAGCGATACCAGTGCTCGTGGCCGTCCGTCACGACATCGAGCCGGGGAAACCAGCGTCCTTCGCTGGGAAACCACAGCATGGAGCGGTCAACGAAGTCATCAAACGCTTCACTATCGCCCACTCCGGCGTCGACGCAGGCAGCAAAAAACCGCTCGCGGTGGCGGGGAAAGCCAATGATGAGGCTGTTATCGATCACAAATGAGTCCGCAGCGAGAACTTCGAGCGCATCTTCCTGCCTGGGTGGATCGACCCAGTCCCCGTCTTGGAAGTAGTTCCGAAGCGGCAGCGCCATAGGGTAAAGGCTATGGCCACCCGCGTGATCTCGAGGGCACTTTCGGTGTCAGTGGGAGTGGCGGAAGCGTTCCACGCCCTCTATGCCCACTCTGAGCACGTGGTCTGGCTCGATAGTGCCGGGGAGAGGGGTTCTGGCACCAGCGTTCTCGCCAGTGGCGAGCTCATCACCCTCACTCCGGGCTCAGAATTGGATTCGTTGCGTGAGCAGCTCAACTCCCGCACGTTTGTCCCAGAACCTGCTGGCCAATTAGCGCCGCTGGGGTTCGTTGGTGTTCTCGCCTACGACATCGGCCAAGAAACGCTCGACATCCCTGGTGTGGCGTCACGACGTGAGAGTCCGACGAGCCGGGGGCTGTGGGTGGCACGCTCGCTCGAATTTCACCACTCCTCTGGTGAGGTGGTGGCGTGGGGGCTGAGTGACGACGACGGTTTTGAGCAGTGGTGTGAACAGGTCGAGGCAACACTCGCCGCGGCAAAACCTGCAACTCCGGCAACACCGGTTCTTCCAACTTCAGTCAGTTGGAGAGATGACCCCGAGCGCTACCGCCACATGATTGAAAAAGCACTACACGCTATCCGTGAGGGTGAGGTGTATCAAATCTGTCTCACCACGGAAGTCACAATCGAATCCACGATGGCGGATTGGGAGCTCCACACTCTCTTGCGAGAAAGCTCACCCACCCATCACCAAGGAATGCTTCGATTGGGAGAGTATTCCTTGGTCTCTGCAAGCCCTGAGACCTTTCTCAGCATCGACCCTGACGGGTTGGTGAGCACCAGACCCATCAAGGGCACGCGCCCGCGCGGTGGCACCCAGGCCTCTGATGCCGCGCTCGCACGGGAGCTCGTCGAGAGTGACAAAGAACGCGCGGAAAACCTCATGATTGTCGACCTCATGCGCAATGACCTCCAGCGGGTGTGCGAGACCGGCAGCGTGAACGTCTCGGGGCTTTTTGAGGTGGAAACCTACTCGAGCGTTCACCAACTGGTCTCAACGATTACCGGCACCCTCCGCGCTGACTGCGACGGCGTTGATGCTCTAAGTGCCTGTTTTCCCGCTGGATCGATGACCGGAGCGCCTAAACACCGCGCCGCCACCCTTTTGTCACAGTGGGAGTCGGGTCCGCGGGGCGTGTATTCGGGGGCGTGGGGCTGGTGGCGAATTGATGGCTCGATGGAATGGGCGATGACCATTCGCAGTGCCGTGATGCGGAATGGTCAGGTTTCCATTGGGGTGGGTGGTGGCATTACCTGGAGTTCCCAACCCGACCAGGAAATCGCCGAAGTAGGCCATAAAGCCACGCGTCTGCTCGAGGCGCTGGGGGCGTCAGCAGACCAGTATTCTTGAGCGGGTGAGCAGCGAGACCCCCACTGAGCCATCGTCATCAGACTTTCGGGCATTAGAAGCCAAATGGCAGGCGTATTGGGAAGAAACCCGGCCGTTCTCGGTAGGTGACCCTGCTGACAACCGGCCTCGCAAATACATCCTCGACATGTTCCCCTACCCCTCGGGGGATCTGCACATGGGCCACGCCGAGGTCTATGCCCTAGGCGACATCGTCGCCCGCTATTGGCGTCTACGCGGATTCCAAGTCCTCCACCCCATCGGCTGGGACTCGTTTGGTTTGCCTGCAGAAAACGCCGCCATCAAACGCGGCACCGACCCGCGCGAGTGGACCTACGCCAATATCGAGCAGCAAAAAGCCTCAATGAAGCGCTACGCCGCATCGTTCGACTGGTCGCGGGTGCTGCACACCTCAGACCCCGAGTACTACAAGTGGAACCAGTGGCTGTTTCTCAAAATGTATGAGCGGGGACTGGCTTACCGAAAAGACTCCTGGGTCAACTGGGACCCCGTCGATCAGACGGTTCTCGCCAACGAACAGGTCCTTCCTGACGGCACCTCCGACCGCTCCGGCGCGGTCGTGGTGAAGAAAAAACTCACCCAGTGGTACTTCAAAATCACCGACTACGCCGACCGGCTGCTCGATGACCTGAACCAGTTAGAGGGTCGTTGGCCCCAAAAAGTGCTCACCATGCAGCGCAACTGGATCGGTCGAAGCCAAGGTGCCGAAGTCGACTTCGTCATCGAGGGCCATCCGGACACCGTCAGTGTGTTCACCACCCGCCCTGACACGCTTTTTGGCTGCACGTTCATGGTGGTGGCACCCGATTCTGATTTGGCTGCCGAGCTAGTGGCAGGTTCAACGGCTGAGGTGCAGCAAGAGTTTGCGCAGTATCTGGAGCAGGTCCAAAAAACCTCCGAGATTGACCGTCAGGATCAAACACGGGAGAAAACAGGGGTATTCCTGAACCGTTACGCCATCAACCCCGTCAATGGTGAGAAAGTGCCGGTGTGGGCGAGTGACTATGTGCTTGCTGATTACGGCACGGGCCTGATCATGGCGGTTCCCGCGCACGATCAGCGCGACTTGGATTTTGCGCGGAAATTCGACCTGCCCGTGCGCGTGGTCGTCGATGTGATGGCGCCGATTACCGGGGCCGTGCCGGTGGTCACCAAAGAAATGCTCGATGACGACGGTGAAGAGATCTCGCTTGACCCGGTGTCCTCCGGAAAAGCCCTCGCGGGTAATGGGCGGATGATGAACTCGGGCCCGCTCGATGGGCTCAGTAAAGACAACGCCATCCCACGGATGATCGAACTGCTTGAAGAAGCAGGAACGGGTCGGGGGGCGAAGAGTTATCGCCTGCGTGACTGGTTGATTTCCCGACAGCGCTACTGGGGCACCCCCATCCCCATCGTTTATGACGAGGACGGCAACGAGATTGCGGTGCCGGAGGCGGAACTGCCCGTCACTCTGCCGTGGAAAGAGGGCTTGGACCTCAAACCCAAGGGCTCGAGCCCCCTGGGAGCCATGGACGAGTGGGTCAACGCCGAAGTCGGTGGAAAACAGGTGCGGCGCGATGCGGACACCATGGACACCTTCGTAGATAGCTCGTGGTATTTCCTGCGGTTTCTCAGCCCGCACGACGACACCCAAGCGTTTGATCAAAAGGAAGTCGAGAAGTGGGCTCCGGTCGACCAGTATGTCGGCGGTGTGGAACACGCCATTTTGCACCTGCTCTACGCCCGGTTTATCACCAAGGTGCTCTTTGACATGGGCTATGTGTCATTCACCGAACCCTTCACCTCACTGTTGAACCAGGGCATGGTCATTTTGGATGGCGCCAAAATGAGCAAATCCAAGGGCAACGTCGTCTACTTCTCTGAAGAACTCGACGCCTACGGAGTCGACGCCGTGCGCCTCTCGATGGCGTTCGCGGGACCCCCAGAGGACGACATCGACTGGCGCGATGTCTCGCCCGTGGGCTCACAGAAGTTCCTCGCCCGTGCCTTGCGGCTCGCAGCAGACGTGAGCAGTGAACCAGGCATCGTGTTTGGAAATGGCGATGCGACGCTTCGAAAGGCCACCCATCACTTCCTTCACGAAGTGCCAGGGCTCATTGAATCCTTTAAATTCAACGTCGTGGTCGCTCGCCTGATGGAGCTCGTGAACGTCGCCCGCAAGACCATCGACCAGGGCCCTGGGGGTTCTGACCCTTCGGTGCGAGAGGCCGCAGAGGCCGTCGCGATTGCGCTCTCAATGTTTGCCCCGCACACCGCTGAGGAGATGTGGAAAGTGCTTGGCCACCAGCCCACCGTGGCACTACAAACCTGGCCTGAAATCGACCAGAGCTTGTTGGTGGAGGACTCGGTTGTGGCGATCGTTCAGATCAACGGCAAGGTGCGGGCAAAGCTTGAGGTGTCACCAAGCATCGGTTCTGAGGAGCTTGAAAAGCTTGCACTCGCCAACGAAACAGTAGCCGCGCAGCTCGAGGGACACGAGGTCAAGAACCTGATTGTGAGACCGCCCAAGGTTGTCAGCATCCAAATCGGTTAGATGGGGGTGAGGCGCCGGCCGCGCCAAGGTCACCGGGGATGTTTCCACGGAGCAAAGACCCTCTGACTTCTCCACAGCTTTGGCGCAGCGTTGTGGTGGCCGCGCAATTCTCGGTGACGATCTCGCCGTGGCAACGGAAGCGGGACTAAAGAGAGCGCTCAATGACTCGCGTTGGGAATTTCCCCGATTCGACGATCAGAGTTCACCCCGACCCACCGAGAACGTCGCTCACACCAGGGTCTCCCGCCGAACCCGAACAACCATCGCGGCAATTGTCAGTGCTGTCATGGTGGCGCTAGGGGCGTCGGCCGCGGGGATTGTCCTCAAGTCACTGGGCTCCTCCGAAATTGTCACGGAGCAAGCTGTTGTTGAGCAACCACAACTCCGGGGGGTCTCCACGCCTCAACCACTGGTGGTGCACGTGAGCGGTGCGGTAAGCGCCCCTGGCCTCGTGGAAGTTCCCGAGGGTGCCAGAGTGCATGACGCGATTCGGGCGGCGGGTGGGGTCACAACCGAGGCGAATGTTGGCGCAATGAATCTCGCTCGGTTGGTGGTGGATGGCGAACACTTGGTCGTGCCAGCTGAAGGAGAGGTAACTGATGTTTCAGTGTCATCGGCCGGATTAGTGAGCCTCAGCCTCGCCTCGGCATCTGAACTCGAGAGCCTGAGCGGTGTGGGGCCGGCGTTGGCACAACGGATTATCTCTTGGCGTGAAGAACATGGGCCCTTTCGCCAGGTCCAAGACGTCCTTGCCGTCTCGGGAATTGGCCCCGCGACGTTGGAAGGTTTCAAAGACCAGGTCGTTCCTTAGTGCTTCGTGCACGCTGGCGTCTCGCTGCTGCGGCGTGTGGCACGTGGTTGGTCACCCTTCTCGGCATCTCACACGAATATGTGCCGGGAATGATCCTTGTGGGCCTAGGGGTGGCCCTGGCGATTGTTCGCCAGCTGCGTGGCGCAATCTCGCACTCCATCTGGGCCATCGTTGGGCTCACCGCGGTCGCGGCTCTGAGTATCTTGGCCCATCAGCCCCTTCGCTATCCAGCAACCCTGACCAACCACCAGGACGACACGGTGACCCTCACGGCAGTGACAGAGGCCACACTGACCCACCAATCGAGCCATGTGCGTGCCTCTATCGTCGGGGTGGGGGATCAGAGAGTATTTGGCGCACCCTCCATGGTGTTCCTCGAACCCCCGGAGCACAGGCTTCCCCCGGGCACACGCATCGACATCACGGGAGAACTCGTTCAAAACGGTCGTTACGACTCACGAGCATGGCTCGTCTTCGCCGAAGAGTGGGACATCGTGGGCGCCGCTCCGGAACTTGTGTCGACAGCTGACCGGATGAGGGCCACTTTTCTAGGTCATGCCCTCTCGCGCGGTGGCTATGGCGGGGCACTGCTCCCGGGCCTCTCTCTGGGAGACACCCAAGCAGTGAGTGAGTCGCTCACCCATGCGATGAGGGTCTCTTCGCTCTCTCACCTCGTGGCCGTCTCTGGTGCGAATTGTGCACTGGTAGTGGGTATCGCCGTTCTCATCACCACCCTGCTCGGAGGTGGCCTGTGGTGGCGAGTCGGAGTGGGGTTAGTAACCTTGGCCGGCTTTGTGGTGTTGGTAAGCCCCGAGCCGAGCGTTATTCGCGCCTCCGTGATGGCGTCGATCACGCTCATTGCCATTGCCACAGGCAGGCCTCACGGTGGTCTTCACGCTCTTTCGCTCACCACGTGGCTCCTACTCCTCCAAGACCCGTGGAGAGCGGTCGACATTGCTTTCATCCTCTCGGTGGCGGCAACTGCGGGGATTGTGCTGGGTTTGGTACCCGTCGGCAAGTTTCTTGCGCGATTCCTGCCTATGTGGCTCGCTCTTCCTATTGCCCTGCCGCTCGTCGCTCAACTCGCTGTTCTGCCCTTTTTGGTTCTTCTCACCCCTGTCCTTCCCACCTATGGCGTCGTGGCAAACCTTCTCGCGGCCCCCTTTGTTCCACTCGTGACCCTCAGTGAGCTACTCGGAGCAATTGGGGGTGTGTTTGCGCCCTCATTAGGGGCCTTTTTCGCCGGGCTGGGGTGGTATCCGGCTTCAGCTATCGCAGCAATCGCCCGCGCAGTGAGTACCGCTCCGCTGCGTGAGGTCGAGTGGTTGCCGGGTCTCTGGGGCTTTGTCAGTTCCGCTGCACTGTCTGCGGGCTTGTGGTGGGCCATGGTGTCGACCCGCCCGCTGTATGGCGCGATCGTTGCGGCCATCACCCTCACCGTGGTTCTCCTCGTGACGGAGCTTCCCCGTGTCGTCAGCGCGCTTGCAAAACCCTCGCAGTGGCAAATCGCCCAGTGCGATGTGGGCCAAGGTGATGCGGTGGTGATCAACACAGATGTGGGGGCAGTGCTCATTGATACCGGGGATGATGAGCGAAAGCTGCGAGAGTGTCTGAAGCTCCTCGGAGTGTCGCGGCTTCGCTATCTCGTGCTCACTCACTTCGACATTGACCACATGGGTCAAGCGTCCATATTGGCGGGCCGGGTCGACACGGTGCCGTCTGGTCCTGCTGATAACGACCTCGACCGGGCGCTGTTGCGCCAGCTGGAAGACGCTGGCGCTGCCGTTATTCAGGTGTCTATAGGAGACACGGCGGATCTGGGTGACTACACGCTGGACGTCCTGTGGCCACTGGCGAAGCCCATCGGCGAGCGAGGAAACGATTCGAGCGTGGTGGTCCACCTTGTTCCTGAGAGCCCAAAGGGAGTCTCTCTGGTGGGTCTCGGTGACCTGGGGGAGCGGGCACAACAGATGCTGCTACCAAGACTTGCTGGCAGGAAAGTCGATGTAGTGAAAGTAAGCCACCACGACTCTCGCGACCAGTTGCCGCAACTGTACCGACAGCTCGATGCGCACCTGGGGCTGATTGGCGTGGGTAGTGATAACCGCTACGGCCACCCCACCGAACAGACCCTGCAGATGCTACAGAGCGGGGGAACCGTTCCGATTCGAAGTGATCAGCGGGGCACCATCACACTGCATCGAAGCGAGCGAGGTATCGAGTTGTGGTCAGTGCGAGATGGTTAGGCTGGGGGCAAAGGAGGGCGTGTGGCGACAACGAAACAGGTTCCGTGGTCAGGAATCATGGAAGCCCCCGTGGTGTTGCTCACTGGCCCCGAAGCGTTTCTCGCCGACCGGGCGTCCAGAGCCCTACTCGAGCGGCTCAAGTCGGTTAGCCCGGAGCTTGAATTAGTCGATTTGGACGCGTCCACGGCTGCCTCCGGCGAGCTCGTTCAAGCGGTGAGCCCCTCGTTGTTTGGTGAACCGCGGATGGTGAGACTGTGGTCGTTTGAGAAGACCACCGATGGGGTCTTGGAAGACGTTGTGGACTATCTGGCGAACCCTGACCCGACGGTGACAATCGTCATTAGGCACTCGTCTGGGGTGCGCGGCAAGAAAGCGCTAGATCTGATCAAGTCCCACGGTGGTGATTGGTTGGTGGTCACCTGCCCGGAGCTCAAATCTGATCGCGACCGTGCTCAGTTTCTGCGGGCTGAAGCACACGCGAAACACGTGCGAATCGAAGAAGATGCTGAGCGGATGCTGCTCGATGCGATTGGTAGTGACCTGGCCGAACTCGCGGCGGGTTTGAGCCAACTCACCTCTGATGTGGGGGAGGGCGCGCCCATCACCGCAGAAGTGGTGAAGCGCTACTACGGCGGTCGGGTCGAGACCACCGGATTTGAACTCGCCGAACACGCCATCGCGGGAAGGCGAAGTGACGCCCTCGCAGGGTTACGTCACGCCTTGAACACAGGTGTTGAACCGGTGCTGATTATTGCGGCGCTCGCTCACAGCCTGCGCAACATGGCGCGGGTCGGCGGAACGCGCGGATCTGTCGCCGACGTGTCCAAAGAATTGGGCCTACAAAGCTGGCAAGTACAACGCGCCCGCTCCCAGCTTCAAGGCTGGGATGAGGTGGGCTTGGGCGTGGCGATCATGGAAGTGGCGCGCACTGATGCTGCCCTCAAAGGCATGGGGGCAGAGCCCGGATACGCGCTCGAGCGGTGTGTGGACATCGTGGCCCGACGCGGCCAGGTGCCTGTGATGAAGAGGGTTTAGAGCGCGGCGGCCTTGGAGGCGATTGCCGACTTGCGGTTCGCACCCTGGTTCTTGTGGATGACACCCTTGCTCACAGCCTTGTCAATCTTGCGAGAAGCAACCTTCACGGCAGCCTGAGCCTTGTCTTTGTCGCCACCGGCAATCGCTTCACGAGCCTGACGAACAGCGGTCTTCAGTTCGCTCTTCACAGCGCGGTTGCGCTCTTCAGCCTTCTGGTTGGTCTTGTTGCGCTTGATTTGCGACTTGATGTTTGCCACGAGTTTGTATCTCCGTCGAGGTGATGTTGGTTCGAATCCCACCGCGGGTGTTGCGGGGAAACCTGCGGCCTGCGCACTCGGCACGAGTGATGAGCCAAACCGCAACGATACCACCCTAAATCGTCTTGGACAAAGGCAAACGCGTGGGAGAATCATTCACGATGTCTGCATCCTCTCCGGCCCCGTTGCGTCCGGTGGCCACCGACCCGTCGCGCTTGCGCAATTTCTGCATCATCGCGCATATCGACCACGGGAAATCGACTCTCGCCGACCGGATGCTGCAACTCACCGGAATCGTTGATCAGCGTCAGATGCGCGAGCAGTACCTCGATCGGATGGATATCGAGCGTGAGCGCGGTATCACCATCAAATCTCAAGCAGTGCGCATGCCGTGGATTGCGCAAGGTGAGATGTTTGCCCTGAACATGATTGATACTCCCGGTCACGTGGATTTCAGCTACGAAGTATCACGCTCTCTCGCTGCCTGTGAGGGCGCGATCTTGTTGGTCGACGCCGCACAGGGAATTGAAGCGCAAACCCTCGCGAACCTTTATTTGGCGCTTGATAACGACCTGGAAATCATTCCGGTGCTCAACAAAATCGACTTGCCCGCCGCGGAGCCAGACCGCTACGCCGAGGAACTGGCGCAACTCATCGGTTGCTCACCGGACGATGTTCTGCGGGTGAGTGGGAAGACCGGCGTAGGTGTGTCCGAGCTTCTTGATCGCGTGGTTGAGCGTGTTCCCGCACCCTCAGGCGATGTGGACAAGCCCGCTCGAGCCCTCATTTTCGACTCGGTCTATGACGCCTATCGCGGAGTCGTGACGTATGTGCGAATGATTGATGGGCGGCTCAAGCCCCGTGATCGCATTGAAATGATGTCGACCCGGGCTCAGCACGAACTACTTGAAATCGGTGTGATCTCCCCCGAACCCACCCCGTCTGAGGGCCTCGCCGTGGGCGAAGTGGGTTATCTGATTACGGGTGTGAAAGACGTACGGCAATCGAAGGTGGGAGACACCGTCACCACCGCTCGAGACGGAGCCACCCAGGCGCTGGCGGGCTATGTTGAGCCCAAACCGATGGTGTTCTCTGGCCTCTACCCCCTCGACGGTAGCGACTACCCCGACCTGCGGGAAGCGTTAGACAAGCTCAAACTCTCCGACGCCGCTCTGGTGTACGAACCAGAAACGTCGGTCGCGCTCGGTTTTGGCTTCCGCTGTGGATTCTTAGGGCTGTTGCACCTCGAGATTGTGCGCGAGCGACTGGAGCGTGAATTCGGTATTGACCTGATCGCTACGGCGCCCTCCGTTATTTACGACGTCACCTTGGACACCGGTGAAGAAGTGGAAGTGACCAACCCCAGTGAATTCCCCACGGGTCGTATTGGTGCCGTTCGGGAACCGGTCGTGAACGCCGCGATTCTGGCGCCGAAGGACTATGTCGGGGTCATTATGGAGCTGTGCCAGTCGCGCCGAGGAACGCTGCAGGGGATGGAATATCTCGGCAGTGACCGGGTCGAAATCCGCTACGTGATGCCGCTGGCAGAAATCGTCTTCGACTTCTTTGACCAGTTGAAGTCGAAGACCGCAGGCTACGCCTCTTTGGACTACGAACCCTCCGGCCATCAAGAAGCCGATCTGGTGAAGGTCGACATTTTGTTGCAGGGCGACCGGGTGGATGCCTTTAGTGCGATTGTGCACAAAGACAAGGCCTACGCCTATGGCGTGCTGATGACCGGGCGGCTGAGGGAGCTCATTCCCCGGCAACAGTTTGAAGTGCCCATCCAGGCGGCCATCGGCGCCCGGGTCATCGCCCGCGAGACCATCCGAGCAATCCGCAAAGACGTTCTGGCGAAGTGTTATGGCGGTGACATCTCGAGAAAGCGAAAGCTTCTGGAGAAACAAAAAGAGGGCAAGAAGCGAATGAAGATGGTGGGGCGCGTCGAAGTCCCCCAAGAAGCGTTCATTCAAGCGCTCTCGGGCGATGTGGAAAAGAAGAAAGACTAAATTCGTGGCCTCGTCTCGCTCGTCCGGTTTTCGCACGCTGCTGGTCAGTGTCTATGTGATTTTGTCCCTGGCCGCACTGGGGCGCTCCGGCTATCAAATCGCCACCAAATTCGACGAGGCCCCCGTCGCGTACTCTCTCTCCGCCGTGGCGGCTATCGTCTACGTGATTGCGACCATCGCCATCATTCGCGCAAACACCGTCGCCGGGGCTCGTCTGGCGACCATTGCGCTGGTCTTCGAGGCGGTAGGCGTGATCGGAGTGGGGTTGCTCAGCGTGATCGACCCGGCACTCTTCCCGGCAGACACCGTCTGGTCACAATTTGGTCAGGGTTACCTCTTCATACCCTTGGTGCTGCCGTTTGTTGGACTGTGGTGGCTTCGTCGTGGAAAAGTGTCAGCATGAGTGCCCACGCCAATGTGACGAGGTCCCTCGCCGAGCTTCCGGGGCGCGGAGTGAAACGTGCGGTCACCATCGGAAAGTTCGACGGGGTCCATTTAGGGCACCACGGTGTGATTCGCTCTCTGGCTGCCCTCGCTGATGGTGCGGAAGTCACTGTGGTGACCTTTGATCGCCACCCACGGGCGTTGCTCGACCCCGCCTCGTGTCCCGATGATTTGTTGAGCGTGGATCAAAAAGTGGACGCCTTAGTCGACGCCGGTGCGCAGCGCGTTGCGGTCATTCCTTTTACCCAAGACTTTGCTGACTTGGAACCCGAAGAATTTAGTCGCCAGATTCTCTCGGAGGGCCTCGATGCCGAGATTGTGCTGGTCGGTGAGGATTTCCGATACGGCCACGAAGGCCGAGGCACACTCGACACCTTGAGGGCGGAAGGCGAGCGATCCGGTTTTTCGGTTCACACCGTGGCCGACATCGTGCACACCGGGGGAGAGCGCATCTCTTCAACCCGTATTCGCTCGCTGCTAAGCGAAGGAAAGCCCGCTGAAGCAGCTGAGCTCTTGGGCAGGTATCACCGGGTGCGCAGCCAGATCATTCACGGCCACCAGCGCGGGCGGCTCTTGGGCTACCCCACGGCGAACCTTCAAAACCCCGTCGAAGGGTTTGTCCCCTGTGACGGGGTCTATGCCACCTGGGTTCACGTGGCGGGGCAGCGGTTCGCTGCCGCCACGTCGATTGGGGTAAACCCCACCTTCGGTGACGTCACCCAGCGGATGGTCGAAGCGCACCTCTTTGCTTTCGAAGGAGACCTCTACGACCAAGTCATTGAGGTCAGCTTCGTGGAGTTCATTCGGCCGATGAACCAGTTTTCTGATGCCGACGAGCTCGCGGCACAAATGGACCGCGACGCGGAGCGGATCAAAGAGATCCTCTCGTGAGCGAGGGCCGGCGTGCTCTGAGCCCGCGCACCCTCACGGTTATTGGTGTGGCCGGGGTCTTGGTGCTGGCACTCGGCGGTCGCAGCGGTGTCGCCGCTCTCTCACCGATTGCCGACCAGGTGGAACTTGACCTCCCCCTTGATGGCATCTGGTTGGCGTTGGTCGGCGCCGTTCCGCCAATTGCCTATGCCGTCGCTGCCTGGCTGACGCCTCGGCTGGTGCGAAAAACCAACCTTGAAATGGTTGCCCTGGGAGTTGCCGCGGTGACCGGTGCCGCCCACATTTTCCGTGGCTATGCCCCGAACTATCTGGGTCTCTTTGTCGGCACAGTGGTGTTGATGTTGGGCGTGGGAGTGCTGAACGTGATTCTGCCGGGACTGGTGAAACTCTATGCCCCCGCTCGGATTGGCCTACTCACTTCGCTCTATTCAACGATGATGGCGATTTCCACGGCAGTGCCCCCCGCCGTGGGGCTGTTGTTGGCGAACGAGTTTGGCTGGAGACTCTCACTCGCCAGTTGGGGTGTCGTGAGTTTGCTCGCAATCGCCCCATATGCGGTGTTGCTGCCCGTTGCCATGTCCCGCTCGGCGGAAGAAAAACTCGTCGCCCCGGTGGATGCGCCGCAGGGCAGCGTTCGAGTGGGACGATCAGCCAGCGCCCGCGCCATCATGCTCGCTTTTGCCGTCTCAGGTTTTACCGCCTACACCGTGTTTGCGGTGCTACCCAAGATTCTCACCGACCACGCGGGGGTGAGCGTTGAGCTGGCCGCCATCGCTCTCACCACCTTCTCAATTATGGGAATGCCCATGGCGTTGGTGATTCCCAATCTTGCGGTGCGACCAGGCTGGTCGGGTCGCCTTGTCGTCCTCGCGGCCACTTCGGGAGCCATTGGCTTCTTAGGGCTCGCCTTTACTCCAGGATTCGCGCCGCTGCTGTGGACCGTATTGATTGCGCTCAACACCTTGACGTTTTCGATGTCACTGGCTTTGATTGGCGCGCGCACCGCCACCCACCAGATGGCGACAGAACTCAGCGGTTACGTCAACACCGTGGGCTACCTCATTGCTGCGATTGGCCCGGTCATGGTCGGCGCCATTCACGAAATCACGGACAGCTGGTTTGTCCCACTGATTGTGTTGGCCATCTTTGCCACAGTTCTGCTCCCCGCTGCGGCCGTGCTCGCCAAAGAGCGCACGATCGAAGACGAGCTCAGAGACGCGGGCTTCTAATCTCTAAGTTCGGGCGGGAAAACCGCTACGCTCAAACTTTGCACCGCTGACTAACGAGGGAAAGGGGTCACCATGGCGACCGCGTCGAAAGCCCTCGCGCCCAGCGACCGCGCCGTGCGCGTGATCGGTGGAGAAATCAGCGAAAAAGCGCTGACTCGGTATCTGCACGGCCTTCCCCGGGTCGACGCGGTAGGCGCTGCCGCACGCGCGGGACACTTCCAAACACGGTCGATCAAAACCGAATCGAAAAAGTTTGGCCTCGACCTCGCCATCTCGATGGTTGACCTCACCACCCTCGAAGGCGCTGATACGCCGGGCAAAGTGCGCTCACTGGTGAGCCACGCCATCCACACGGACCCGCTCGATCGCACCGCGCCCACCGTCGCTGCGATCTGTGTCTATGGCGACATGGTTCCCCACGCCATCGAAGCGCTGGGGGAGTCGCATGTGAGTAAGCGCCCCGACGGCATTGCGGTCGCGGCCGTGGCCACGGCCTTTCCGAGCGGGCGGGCAAGCGTTCGAGTGAAACTCCAGGACACCCAAGACGCCGTCGCAGCCGGGGCTGACGAAATTGACATGGTGATTGACCGCGGGGCTTTCCTCTCGGGCCGTATTGGCGAAGTCTTCGACCAGATTGTGCGATTTAAAGAAGCCTGTCGCCGGTCGGATGGCTCCTATGCCCACTTGAAGGTGATTTTGGAAACCGGTGAGCTGCGCACCCTCGATAACGTGCGCGAAGCGAGCAATCTTGCCATCTTGGCCGGAGCGGACTTCATCAAAACGTCCACTGGGAAAGTGCAGCCCGCCGCGACCTTGCCCGTGTCAGTCGTCATGTTGGAAGCGGTGCGCGATTGGTATCTCGCGACGGGTGAAACGGTGGGCTACAAGCCCGCGGGTGGTATCCGTGCCGCAAAAGACGCTCTTCGCTACCTCGTCGCGGTCGCGGAGATCACCGGTGAGAAATGGCTCACCCCCGATTTGTTCCGCTTTGGCGCCTCAAGCTTGCTCAACGATCTGGTGATGCAGCGGCAGAAGATGGCAAGCGGTCACTACAGCGGCCCCGATTATGTGAGTGTGGATTGACCATGGCATTTCTCGACTATTCCCCGGCGCCAGAATCAACCTCGATTCTGAACATCAAAGACCGCTACGGGCTGTTTATCGACGGAAAATTCCAGTCCTCCCGCGGCAAGACCTTCGCCACCATTTCGCCCTCCACCGAGAAAACCATCACGAAGGTCACCGAGGCGACTGCCGCGGACGTGGACAAGGCCGTCAAGGCTGCTCGCGTCGCCTATGACAAGGTGTGGTCGCGCATGCCCGGAGCAGAACGGGCCAAATATCTCTTCCGGATCGCGCGCATCATCCAGGAGCGCTCCCGCGAACTCGCGGTCGCAGAAACGCTCGATAACGGAAAACCCATCAAAGAAACCCGCGATGTGGATATTCCGCTCGTCGCCGCCTGGTTCTTCTACTACGCCGGATGGGCCGACAAGCTCGAATACGCCACCGGCGGTGCTACCCCCACTCCTCACGGTGTGGTGGGACAGGTGATTCCCTGGAACTTCCCGCTGATGATGTTGGCGTGGAAGATCGCCCCGGCCTTGGCCGCGGGAAACACCGTGGTGCTCAAGCCCGCCGAAACCACCCCCCTCACGGCGCTGCTATTCGCCGAAATTTGCCAAGAAGCGGGGCTTCCCAATGGGGTGGTGAACATCATTACCGGCGCCGGTGCGATCGGAAAAGCGTTGGTGGAGCACCGTGGCATCGACAAAGTGGCCTTCACCGGTTCCACCGGAGTGGGACGCCAAATTGCCCGTGCTCTCGCGGGTCGCTCCACGGCACTCACCCTGGAGCTGGGCGGTAAGGGCGCCAATATTGTCTTTGATGACGCTGCGATGGACGAAGCGATTGAAGGCATCATTTCGGGAATCTTCTTCAACCAAGGCCACGTATGTTGTGCTGGATCGAGGCTTCTGGTGCAGGAGAGCGTGCACGACGAACTGGTGTCTCGCCTCACCCGTCGAATCGAAACCCTGCGCCTAGGTGACCCGCTGGATAAGAACACCGATATTGGCGCGATTAACTCCAAAGCGCAGCTGAACACCATCACCGAGCTCGCTAACTCTGGCGATGCGGAAGGTGCCAGCCGATGGAGCGCCAACTGCGAGCTGCCGTCTAAGGGCTTCTGGTTCCCACCCACCGTATTCACCGGGGTGTCCGCAAGCCACCGCATCGCTCAAGAAGAAATTTTCGGACCCGTGCTCTCCGTGCTCACCTTCCGCACCCCCGATGAGGCGGTCGAAAAAGCCAACAACACCCCCTACGGCCTGAGCGCTGGAGTGTGGACGGAGAAAGCGAGCCGCATGCTCGCCATTGTCGACAAGCTTCAAGCGGGCGTGGTGTGGGCAAACACGTTCAACAAGTTCGATCCCACGAGCCCCTTCGGTGGTTATCAAGAATCCGGCTACGGCCGCGAAGGTGGCGTGCCGGGACTGCTCGCCTACCTCAAATCGACGAGCCCGGTTCAGGGGGTGGCGAAGTGAGCAAGCGCCTCGAAGTGATGAAGACTTACAAGCTCTACATCGGCGGGAAGTTCCCACGCAGTGAGAGCGGCTACACCATGCCCATCACCTCGCCATTGGGTGAACATCTCGCCCACGTGGCCCAAGCGAGCCGAAAAGACGCCCGTGACGCCGTGTCGGCGGCACGCTCCGCCCAGTCGGGTTGGGCGAGCGCCACGGCGTATAACCGTGGCCAAGTGCTCTATCGCATCGCCGAAATGCTGGAGGGTCGCGCAGAACAGTTTGTTCAGGAGATTCGGCAGAGCGAGGGCCTCAGCGCTCGTGTCGCCCGCGCCCAGGTCGACAAAGCAATAGACACCTGGGTCTGGTATGCCGGGTGGTCTGACAAACACGCTCAGGTCGTCGGGGGAGCAAACCCTGTCGCGGGCCCGTTTTTCAACCTCTCAGTTCCCGAACCCAGCGGTGTCGTCGTCGCCTTCGCGCCCGCGGCTGAGTCCGGACAGAGCCTGCTGGGTCTCGTCGAGACGCTCGCGCCGATTATCGTCTCGGGCAATGCCGTGGTTCTCCTAGCCCACCCCAGCCAGCCGCTTCCGGCGATGAGTTTTGCTGAGGTGCTTCACAGCAGCGACGTCCCGGGAGGAGTGGTGAACATTCTCACCGGTACGCGCGAGGGAATGGCCACGTGGTTGGCCGAACACGCCGATGTGAACGCGCTGGATCTGATGGGCGCGACCGAGCTCGATTGGGCCTCGTTGGAGCAGGCGGCAGCACAGACCCTCAAGCGCTGTCTCACCCCGGTGCGGGGAGTGGTGGGGCTGAGCATGAACCGGATTTCGGCATTTACCGAAGTGAAAACCGTGTGGCACACGAAGGCTCTGGGATAGGTGCTCTCGGGCATCCTGCTCGTTGATAAACCGACGGGTCCCACCAGCCACGGCGTGGTCTCCGCCACGCGGAAAGCTCTGGGGCTCAAAAAGGTAGGCCACGCGGGAACCCTCGATCCGATGGCATCGGGTTTGCTCACGCTCGGTATCGGCCCGGGAACCAAACTTCTCACCTACCTCGTCGGTGCTGACAAGCGCTACCTCGCCACGATTCGCCTGGGCCAATCCAGCTCCACCGACGACGCGGAGGGTGAACTCTCCGAGGTAGCTCCCACGGAGGTGCTCGATGCCATCAGTGAGGAGCAGATTCGCTCCGGCCTTCAGGCCATGGTCGGCGAGATTGAGCAGGTGCCCTCCAGTGTGAGTGCCATCAAGGTGGATGGTAAGCGGGCCTACGACCTTGCCCGCGCCGGCGAAGAGGTGACCCTCGCGGCACGGAAGATCACGATTTATTCAATCGCGGTGGGTGAGATTCGCCGCCGCGAAACTGGCATCGACGTTGAGGTCGATGTGCACTGTTCGTCTGGAACCTACATCCGCGCCATTGCCCGCGACCTCGGTGAGGCGCTGGGTGTGGGGGGTCATCTCACCGCGCTTCGCCGCACCACAGTGGGTCCCTTCGACGTCCAAGATGCCTGCGATGTCGACGACATTGCCGCTGACAAGCTGATGAGCCTCGCTGATGTTGCGTGCCAGGTCATGCCAAGTGTGAATGTGACCGCAGCACAATCCGTGGAGCTTGGACGCGGAAAAACGATTTTTCTGGAGGCTCCCGCCGGTGTGGAAAAAGATGCCCCCATTGCTGCCGTAGATCCGACAGGTCGACTAGTGGCCATTGTCAGTATCGAATCGGGCCGCAGCCGTATCCTGGTCGGGTTTCCGGCCGAATAGGGGAGTACGCGTGATCGAGTGGGTGACCTGGGTCATCGTGGCCGTTGCCATCGCGCAGGCGCTGGTGTCAGTCGGCTTCTCCATCGCGGGTCACCCGCCGAATGACTACACGCTGGGTCTCACCCTGCTACTTGCCATCGCCATGATCGCGCAGGTCATCATCACCATCAGTCTGCAAGTCTCCGGCGTCGCACCGACCGGTGACATCGTGGAATTTTGGGCGTATTTGGCGACCGCCGTGTTCCTAGCCCCCGCCGCGATTGTCTGGGGTCTCATTGAACGCTCGCGCTGGTCGACAGTCGCTCTCGCCGTCGTCGGCTTTTCCCTCGCTGTGATGGAATATCGCATGCACGAAATCTGGTTCGTGCAGGTGGCCTAGACATGGCTTCCTTACCCGAGGGGGATCCGGCTCCTCCTGACGGCCTCCTGCCGCCCTCGGCTCGCGAAAACGCAGACGCAGACTTTGGAATCTACATTCACGTTCCCTTTTGTCGTGTGCGCTGTGGCTACTGCGACTTCAACACCTACACCGCCACCGACCTGCCGGGGGTGGCCCAGTCTGACTACGGCTCGATTGCCGAGCGGGAAATCACCTTTGCCCGCGACGTGCTCAATGCCTCCGGGGTGCCCGCTCGCTCAGTGAGCACCGTATTTTTTGGCGGGGGAACCCCCACACTGTTGCCCCCCGGTCACCTCGCCTCGCTGATTGAGCGAATCAAAGAGACCTGGGGCATCGCCCCAGGCGCAGAGATCACCGTCGAAGCAAACCCCGAGACCGTCGACGAGAACTCTTTGCGGCAGCTGTCCGATGCGGGTGTGACCCGGGTGTCCATTGGGGTGCAGTCGTTCGTGCCCCGGGTGCTCTCCACCCTCGATCGCACCCACAACCCCGAGGCCGTCCCGCGGGTGGTCGATGCGGCGCGGCGAGTGGGGTTATCGGTGTCTCTTGATCTGATTTATGGCTCGCCCGGCGAAACCCCAGAGGAGTGGGCACACACTCTTGAGCAGGCGATTGGACTCCAACCTGACCACATTTCTGCCTACTCGCTGATTGTCGAGCCCGGAACGGCGCTGGCCCGTCGCGTGGAGCGGGGTGAGCTTCAGCCCATCGATGAGGACACCCAGGCGGTTTTCTACGAAATGGCCGACGACACGCTTAGTGCCGCGGGATATCAGTGGTACGAGGTGAGCAACTGGGCCCGTGGTGTGGAACACCGCTCGCGCCACAACCTCTCGTATTGGACCAATACCGACTGGTGGGGTGTGGGCCCTGGAGCGCACTCACACGTCGGAGGGGTGCGCTGGTGGAATGTTAAACACCCCAAGGCCTTTGCCGAGCGCATCGATCAGGGGGTTTCGCCCGCACTCGCGCGAGAGATTCTCTCCGAGGAGGAGAAATACACCGAAAGGGTGATGCTGCGGCTGCGTATCGCAGACGGATTACCGCTCAGCCTGTTGCGGCCAGGCCACCAACAGGCTGTGGCGTGGGCGATTGCCGAAGAGCTCGTGGACCCCCGCGCCGCTGTGCGGGGCACCCTGATTTTGACGAGAAAAGGTCGCCTGGTGGCGGACGGGGTCGCTCGCAAATTGTTGGCAGCGTGAGTTTTCTCTAAGCCCGCGGTGGGGACGGGGCCGTATCATTAGCAGACGAGTGAGTCGACTGCTAAGGGAAGGGGTGGTTCAGAGTGGTTTCCGATCGCGCGCTTAATGTGTTGCGGGTTATCGTTCAGGACTACATCCAATCCAGTGAGCCCGTAGCGTCTAAGGCAATCGCTGAGCGACCTGGTTTCGAGGTATCCGCGGCCACTATTCGAAATGACATGGCGCTTCTTGAAGAAGAAGAACTCATCACCGCCCCACACACGTCTGCCGGTCGAGTGCCCACCGATAAGGGCTACCGGGTGTTTGTCGACACCCTCACCCACCACAGGCCGCTGAGCCAAGCCCAGCGCCAGGCGATCCAGCGTTTTTTGGACGAGTCCATCGACCTCGATGACACGCTCACCCGCACCGTCCGGTTGCTCTCGACGCTCACCAACCAGGTCGCACTGATTCAGTACCCCTCCTTCGGTGCAGCGCGGGTGCGGCACGTTGAACTGCTTCCGGTCGACGATCGACGTGTCATGATCATCCTGATCACTGACTCGGGGCGCGTCGATCAAAGCGTCATCGACTGGGGCGAAGTGCCCGACGATGCGGTGGTGGGGGAAATTCGCGCGGCCATAAACGAAGCCCTCTTGGGTAAGAATCTTGACGAAGTGCCCCACATTCTCTCCGGACTGCCCGAAGCGGTGAACCCCGAGCGCAAAGAGATGTTTGAGAAGTTGAGCGACGGCATCTGTCGCACGCTCGACGCCCACCGCACGACGAGACTGTTGATGTCGGGCGCTGCAAACCTCGTCAAGACTGAAGCTGACTTTTCTCAGAGCGTCTATCCGGTGCTGGAAGCAATCGAAGAGCAGGTCACCGTGTTGAAGCTCTTCCACGAAATGCAGGCAGAGAGCCTTGACGTCGGGGCACGAATCGGCAACGAACTGGGTGGCCCGCTGTCGGAAACCTCCGTCGTGGCCGGTTCCTACCAAGCGAACATCTCTGATGCTGGCGTTGTCGGCGTGTTAGGCCCGACCCGGATGGACTATCCGGGCAACATGGCGGCGGTGCGGGCAGTGGCCCGCTACCTGTCGGGTATTCTCGGCGGGCCCCCTTCGACGGAAGAGACCCCCGCGTGAGTGTTGACCATTACGAGGTTCTCGGCGTTGCCCGCGATGCCAGTACCGAAGATATTCGCCGTGCCTACCGGAAGCTTGCGCGCGAGCTTCACCCCGATGTGAATCAGGAAGAGGGCGCGGAAGAGAAGTTCAAACTCGTCACCCACGCCTACGAGGTCTTGAGCGACCCCGAACAGCGCCAGCGCTACGACACCGGAGGTGATCAATTCGGCGGGTTCGGCCCCTTCGGTGACATTTTTGAGACCTTCTTTGGCGCGGCGGGAGCCTCGAGTCGTGGACCCCGCCCCCGTCGGGAACGCGGCCAAGACGCACTCATTCGCGTGGATGTCGAACTATCTGACACCATTTTTGGAATCACCAAAACCATCGAGGTGGACACCGCGGTGCTGTGTGAGAGTTGCGAAGGCTCCTGCTGCGCTCCTGGTACTGAGCCGCGTCGCTGCGACATTTGTGGTGGTTCCGGTCAGGTACAGCGCACGGTGCGCAGTCTGCTGGGCAACATGGTTACCCAAAGCCCCTGTGGTTCCTGCCGTGGCTACGGCACCGTTATTGATAACCCGTGTCCCAGCTGCGCGGGGCAGGGTCGCGTGCGGGCGACCCGCTCAATTGACGTCGAAATTCCCGGCGGCATCGAATCGGGACAGCGCATTCAACTCGCGGGCTCCGGTGAGGTTGGCCACGGCGGTGGTCCCTCGGGTGACCTCTACATCGAATTTGCCGCCCAGCCCCATGAGACCTTTGCCCGGGTGGGTGATGACCTCGTGGCCACCGTCCACGTGGACCTCACCGATGCGATTTTGGGCACCGAAGCCACGGTGGAGAGCCTCGATGGGCCAGTCGACATCACCATTCGGCCTGGGGTGCAATCAGAAGACGTGTTGAGTATCAAAGGCCGGGGTGTCACGAAGTTGCGCGGTGCGGGGCGAGGAGATTTGAAGCTGCACGTCCAAGTCATCACCCCGCACAAGCTCTCGGGTAAAGAAACGGAGCTCGTGAAAAAACTGCGGGAGATGCGCAAGCCCGCCCCGCCGCAGCTGAAGGCGGCGACGTCAGGCACGTTCCAGCGCTTGCGCGAGAGGTTCTTCGGCGCCTAAGTGGCTCACTTCTACCTCACCCCTGCGGGAACCCGCCTGATTGCGGGTGAAACTGTGGTCCTCACGGGAGAGGAAGCCCGTCACGCCGCGAAAGCGGCACGTCTGCGAGTGGGAGAGAGAGTTCTGCTCGGTGACGGGGCGGGCGCCCAAGCGACCGCTGAAGCCATCGAGGTGACTGCTGCGGAAGTTTCCCTGGTCGTTCTGTCGGTGACACACCAGCCACCCAGCGAGCCTCCGTTGTGGCTGATTCAGTCTCTTGCGAAGTCGGGCCGTGACGAACAAGCGATTGAACAGGCCACCGAAGTGGGTGTGAGCGAAATTGTTCCCCTTCAAGCAGCCCGCTCAGTGGTGTCGTGGGAAGGTGACAAGAGAGAAACGGGCCGCGCACGCTGGCAGCGCATCGTCACCGAAGCGACCAAACAAGCCATCCAGCCCTACCTTCCCCCGGTGCGAGAGCCCCACACCATCGACGAGATTTGTGGGCTAGGGGGTTCCGTGCGCGTGCTCGCCTTGGACCACCGCGCTGAAGATTCTCTCTTCGACCTCCCACTCGACCCTCTCGATGAGTACCCCATCGCTGTCGTCGTGGGACCTGAGGGGGGCTTGAGCGAGCAGGAATTGGACGCCCTCGTCGCCGCGGGTGCGACGAGAGTGAAAATGGGGCCCGGTGTGATGCGTACCTCCACCGCCGGCCCCATCGCGCTCGCCCTGCTCCATCAGAAGCTGGGTCAGTGGTGATGGCCCGAGTGCGCCCATGGCGAGCTTTGTAGGATGAAGGCATGAGCGAGGCTGAGCCCACCATTTTTTCGAAGATTGTCTCGGGAGAGATTCCCGCCGACGTCGTCTACGACTCTGAACGCGTGCTCGCCTTTCGCGACATCGCCCCTCAAGCGCCCGTGCACATCCTCGTTATCCCAAAGACCGGTGCCTACCGAGATGTGACGGAATTGGCGGCGGCCGATCCGGGTCTGCTCGCAGAAATCGTGACGGTGGCACAAGACATTGCCCAGGAGCACGCCAACGGAGAATTCCGCCTGGTGTTCAACACGGGCGAATCGGCTGTCAAGCCGTGTTTCCACGCGCACGCCCACGTTCTCGCGGGTGGTCTCGCCGAGGGGTCACTTGCCGACGGATAGTTCCTCCACCACCCCCACCACTCTTCTCACGGTCGATGTGGATGACGTGGCCATGATTCGAGTACTCGGCATCCACGACCGCGTCCTCGCCGAAGTCGAGCGGGAATTTCCCGACTTGGTTATTCATGCGCGCGGTAACCGCATCACCGTAGAAGGCGAGAAGTCGCGGGCGGAAGAAGCCGTAGCGGTCATTGGAGAGTTAATCGAACTGGCGAAGACGGGTGTGGACGTGAGCGGTGTTGAAGTGGCGAGTACGGCGCGTATCAGGCGGGAATACCCCCGAGATGCGCGGGAGTTGCTGGGTCAACCCATCGTGAGCCGCAACGGTCGCACGATCCGGCCGAAGACCCTCGGCCAGGCGCGCTATGTCGATTCGATCGACCACAACACGATTGTGTTTGGCATCGGCCCCGCGGGAACCGGAAAAACCTATCTTGCGATGGCGAAAGCCGTGGCTGCGCTCGAGCGCAAAGAGGTCGACCGAATTATCTTGACCCGCCCCGCGGTGGAAGCAGGGGAGCGGCTGGGGTTTTTGCCGGGGACGCTGAGTGAAAAAATCGACCCCTATTTGAGGCCCCTTTTTGATGCTCTCCACGAGATGTTGAATCCGGAATTGGTGCCGAAACTGCTCGCCAGTGGCACCGTCGAGGTAGCGCCCCTCGCCTACATGCGCGGCCGAACCTTGAACAATTCCTTCATCGTGTTAGACGAAGCTCAAAACACCACCCCCGAGCAGATGAAAATGTTCCTCACCCGCCTGGGCTTTGACTCCAAAATGGTGATCACCGGCGACATCACCCAAGTGGATGTTCCTGGTGGTCATTCGGGGCTTCGGAAAGTCACCAACATTCTCGATGGCATCGAGGGCATTAGTTTTCAACGGCTCGGAGCAGATGACATTGTGCGACACCGACTGGTGAGCGACATTGTTGACGCCTACGCTCGCCACGACCAGCCCAAGGGGGAGTCGTGAGTATCGAGCTGAACAACGAATCCGGTATCGAGGTGCCCTTAGAAGGGCTTCACAATTTGGTGCGCTTTGCCTTCGATCAGCTGAGGGTCAACCAGGAAGCGGATGTGGCGATTATCGCCGTGGATGAGCCCGCCATGGAGCAGCTCCACGTTCAGTGGATGGACGAACCGGGCCCCACCGACGTCTTGAGCTTCCCGATGGACGAACTGCGCCCCCCTAAACCCCACGAAGAACCCGCGATGGGGGTGTTGGGTGACATCGTTTTGTGTCCGACGGTGGCGGCGAAGCAAGCAGAAGCGGCGGGACACAGCGTGGAAGCGGAGCTTCAGCTGCTGACTGTCCATGGCCTGTTGCATCTCTTGGGCTTTGACCACGCGGAGCCTGAAGAAGAGCGGGAAATGTTCGGCCTGCAAGATTCGCTGCTCGCCCAATTCCGAAGTGGTCAGGCGACGGCGTGACCGCACTGTTCATTACGACCGCCATCATCTTGGTGATTTTTGGGGGTCTGCTGACCGCGATTGACGGAGCACTCTCGGTGCTCTCGCGCAGCGACATCCTCGATGAGGCGGAGGAAGTAAAAAACCCTGCCGCACTGCGCGCCATTGCGACCGACGTCGCCGGGCACGTCACTGCGCTCACCTTCGTGCGCGTGGTCAATGACACCTTTGCGGCCGTGTTGGTCACATTGGCCGTTGTCCAACTCGTCGAAGAGTGGTGGCAGACGCTGTTGATTGCGAGCGTCATCATGGTGGCGGTCCTATTTGTCGTCGTTGGCTCGTCGCCCCGCGGTATCGGCGTCACCCACTCTCGCGCGATTTTGCGGCCCACCGCGGGGCTGGTGCGGGCGGTGCGCGTCGTATTGGGGCCGATTGCTGAAGGCCTGATTGTGATTGGCAGGATTGTCACCCCGGGGAGCCCCTCGGGTGGTCCGCTCACCAGTGAAGAACAGCTGCGCAGCCTCGTCGATGAAGCCGCACACCAGGATGTCTTGGAAGCGGAAGATCGGGAATTGTTGCACTCGGTGTTCGAATTTGGCGACACCATCGTGCGGGAAGTGATGGTGGCGCGCACCGACATGGTGAGTGTTGATCACGACACCACGCTGCGTGCCGCCCTCGAAGTGTTCTTCGAAGAAGGTGTCTCTCGTATGCCCGTGTTGGGTAAAGACTCTGACGACATTCTGGGGGTCGTCTACCTGCGAGATGTGGCAAGTGTGCAACACCAAACACCGCGAAAAATGGCCACCACCACGGTCGCGACGCTCGCGAAGCCCGCGCTGTTCATTCCCGAGAGCAAAAAAGCCGATGACACCCTGCGTTTTTTGCAGACAGAGCGCAACCACCTCGCGATTGTCGTCGACGAATACGGAGGTGTCGCGGGGCTCGTGACGTTAGAAGACCTCATGGAAGAGCTCGTGGGGGAAATCAGCGACGAATACGACACCGACGAGGGTGAGATCACCGAGATTCGACCCGATGTCTACCGGTTATCGACCCGTTATTCCGTGGATGATTTGGCGGACCTCTACGACATTGACATTGACGAAGACGACGTCGACACGGTCGGTGGTCTGATGACGAAACACCTCGGCCGCTTCCCCGAATCTCACAGCACTGCCACTGCACACGGCCTGGTGCTCACGGCCGAAAAAACCACCGGGCGAAAGTCGGCGGTGGCCTGGATCGTGGTGGAGCCCTCTGAGAAACTCGCCGAGACTCTGCGCTCCCGGCGTGAGCTAGATCAAACCCTCACCGGCGAAATCATGCTGCCATGACCGCGACTCCCTACCGCGCTGGATTTGTGAGCATTGTGGGCCGGCCCAATGTGGGAAAGTCCACGCTCACGAACGCTTTGGTGGGCGAAAAGGTCGCCATTACCTCCTCCAAACCTCAAACCACGAGGCGCACCATCCGCGGCATCGTTCACCGCCCAGAGGGTCAACTGGTTCTCGTTGACACTCCTGGTGTGCACAAGCCCAGAACGCTGCTGGGGGAGCGGCTGAACGACATGGTCGCGGGAGTACTGGCCGATGTCGACGTGATCGCGCTGTGCATCCCTGCCACCGACAAGGTAGGACCGGGCGATCGCTTCATCTACCAAAGCATTGTGGATACGCCCCGGCCCAAAAAAGTTGCCATCGTCACCAAGGTCGACGAAGCAAGCAAACAACAAGTCGCCGAGCGACTCATTGAGCTCGATCAGTTGGGGGAGTGGGACCTGCTGATCCCCATTTCCGCGCTCACCGGAGAACAGCTTGACGTGTTGGTGCGCGAACTCATTGGCCTCATGCCCGAGTCTGAACAGCTCTACCCCAATGACAACCGTTTTGACGATGACGAAGATACGCGCATCGCCGAATTGATTCGTGAGGCTGCACTGGAGGGTATTCGCGATGAATTACCCCACTCGCTCGCGGTCACTATCGAAGAGCGCAACACTCGAGAAGACGGGTTGGAGCGCGTGTTTGCGAACCTCGTGGTCGAGCGCGATAGCCAAAAGAGCATCATTATCGGCAAAGGCGGCTCGAGGCTCAAAGAAATCGGATCGGCAGCCCGCGCCGAAATCGAAAAAGAGCTGGAACACCGCATCTTCCTCTCCCTGCACGTCACCGTGCAAAAAGACTGGCAGCGAGACGCCAAAAAACTGGGCAGATTGGGCTTTTAGACCCGCCCTCGCGTCCCGCCGAACCCAGTGGTATCCTTGTGACGTGGGAATTAACCTCCTCCTTCCTCGCCGCGTCGGGGCCTCGCTCTAAGGCCACCCCCGCCGCGGAGTTTCCTACTGGCCTAAAACCCCCACCACTTGGTCAGTAAACGAAGGAATTCACGATGGAAAACCGTCAACAACCCAGCTCTCTGCCGATACACCGCTATCGGCCCTACCACGAGATCATCTCGGTCGACCTGCCCGATCGCACGTGGCCGGCGAAGCGCATCGAGAACGCCCCGCGCTGGTGCGCGGTGGATTTGCGCGATGGAAACCAGGCTCTGATCGATCCGATGAGCCCCGAGCGCAAGCGCGTCATGTTCGACATGTTGGTGCGTATGGGCTTCAAAGAAATCGAGGTGGGCTTCCCCTCGGCAAGCCAAACCGATTTTGATTTCGTCCGCAGTCTCATCGACGAGGGCGCGATCCCTGAGGACGTCACCATTCAGGTGCTGACCCAGGCGAGAGAGCACCTGATTAAGCGCACCTACGAGTCGCTGAAGGGTGCGAAGAGGGCAATCGTGCACCTGTACAACTCGACGAGCGTGTTGCAGCGTGACGTGGTGTTCCACACCGACAAGCAGGGTGTGATTGATATCGCCCTTCAGGGCGCGCGCTGGTGTGTCGAAGCAGAAGCGATGGTGCCAGAGACCGAAATCTTCTACGAGTACTCACCCGAGTCGTACACCGGAACCGAATTGGAATTCGCCGCCGAGGTGTGCAACCGCGTGATGGAGGTGCTGGTTCCCACCCCGGAGCGCAAGCTGATCATCAACTTGCCCGCCACGGTGGAGATGGCAACTCCGAACGTCTACGCCGATTCGATCGAGTGGATGTCGCGCAACCTCAACAACCGCGAAAACGTGATCATCAGCCTTCACCCCCACAACGACCGCGGCACCGCGATTGCCGCCGCCGAGTTGGGCTACATGGCGGGCGCTGACCGCATCGAAGGATGTCTGTTTGGAAACGGCGAGCGCACCGGAAACGTCGACCTGATCGCACTGGGAATGAACCTCTTTAGCCAGGGGATTGACCCGCAGTTGGATCTGAGTGACCTCGATGAGCTCAAGCGCACCGCGGAGTACTGCAACCAGTTGGCCGTGCACGAGCGCAGCCCCTGGGCGGGTGACCTCGTCTACACCGCCTTCTCTGGCTCCCACCAAGACGCCATCAAGAAGGGCTTCGAGGCGATGGCCGCAGAGGCTGAGCGCCAGGGAATTTCGGTCGACGATTTGGAGTGGGGCGTGCCCTACCTGCCGATCGACCCGAGGGACGTGGGCCGCAGCTATGAGGCCGTCATCCGCGTGAATTCGCAGTCGGGTAAGGGTGGGGTGTCCTACCTGCTCAAAACCGACCACCACTTGGATTTGCCGCGTCGACTGCAGATTGAATTCAGCCAGGTCGTTCAGCGCAAAACCGACACTGAAGGTGGCGAAGTCTCGAGTGAGGAAATCTGGTCGATTTTCCAAGACGAATACCTGCCCGTAGAAGACCACGACGCCAAATGGGGTCGGTTCGAAATCTTCTCCACCGCCACACAATCCGAGTTGGGTGGAGCCGTTGCGCTGCAGGTGCGCATGCGTGATGGGGACGACGAGCGGGAGTTCTCGGGTGAAGGCAACGGGCCGATTGCGGCGTTCTTGGACATTCTCTCGAGAGACGGTGTTGACATTCGCCTCTTTGACTACGTCGAACACACCATGGGAGCGAGCGGAGACGCAAAAGCGGCAGCGTATGTGGAATTGGACGTGAATGGTCGCACCCTCTGGGGTGTGGGTATTGACCCCGACATTTCGACGGCGTCGCTCAAAGCCATCGTGTCCGCAGTGAACCGGGCGCTTCGACTGGAGCAGAAAACTCCCGAACTGGTGGGCGCCACTCGCTAAGAACACACCGGTGGGGTGTGTGGGCTCGCCATACTGGTAGCTATGCCGAGCCTGCGCGACCACGCCGTGGTGTTGCGCTGGCATTTGCTGGGTGAATCCGACCGCATTGTGACCCTGCTCACCCGCCAACACGGCAAAGTGCGCGCGGTGGCCAAAGGGGTGCGCAAGACCTCGAGTCGTATCGGTGCGCGTTTGGAGCCGTTCATGTGGGTCGACGTGCAGTGGTCGCCGGGGAAATCCCTCGCGATTGTTCAGCAGGTGGAGCTGATTGGCGGTTACGGCGCGAAGCTCGCCACCAACTACGACGCGTTCGCGTCCGCCCAGGCGATGGTGGAAACCGCCGACAAACTCACCGAACACGAAGCGACCACCGATCAAACCCTGCTGTTGGTGGGAGGCCTGCGTGCGTTGGCAGAGGGGGAGCACCCCCACAACCTCATCGTCGATAGCTACCTGTTGCGAGCCCTGTCTCTCGCGGGGTGGACCCCGAGCGTGCGCGACTGCGCCCAAACAGGGCAACTCGGACCCCATCGGCATTTTGTGCCCGCACTAGGAGGCATGGTCTCTCCCGAAGTTGCCCCACCCGGTTCCGCCACTGTCAGCCCCGAAACCGTTGAGCTGCTCGATGCACTCTTACACGGTGACTGGGCAGTGGCTGAAGCCTCTAGCGAGAAGATTCGCAACGAAGCCTCCGCTTTGGTTCAAGCCTTCGTGCAGTTCCACCTCGAGAGGGGCCTGCGGGCACTGGGAGAAGTCTCTAGGGTGAGGCGGGAGAGAATCGAGGAATCAGGCCGGTGAGCGAGTTTTTGCCAGTGGATTGGACGGGCCAACACCCGCCCACCCTCGACCCTGCCAAGATTCCCCAGCACGTCGCCATCGTGATGGATGGCAACGGCCGCTGGGCGAACCAGCGTGGACTCTCCCGTATCGAAGGGCACAAAGCGGGGGAGCAAGCACTCTTAGACGTCGTCGCCGGCGCGATCCAAGCGGGGGTCTCACATCTCTCCGTGTACGCCTTCTCCACTGAAAACTGGAACCGCTCACCCGAAGAAGTGCGATTTTTGATGGGGTTCAATCGCGACGTGTTGCGCCGCCGACGCGACCAACTCGACCACTGGGGAGTGCGCATCCGCTGGTCGGGCCGCGCGCCGAAGCTGTGGACCAGCGTGATCGCTGATTTGCAGGAAGCAGAGAGGCGCACCCGCACTAATAAGGGGCTCACGCTCTCGATGTGTGTGAACTATGGGGGGCGCGCCGAGATCGTGGACGCTGTGCGAGATCTTGCCGAAGAAGTGAAGGCGGGGAAGCTCAAACCCAGCGGAATCCGCGAATCCACTATCCAGCGGCACCTGTATGTGCCAGACGCGCCTGATGTGGACCTGTTTGTGCGCAGCTCCGGCGAACAGCGCACCAGCAACTTCCAATTGTGGCAAGCCGCCTACGCCGAAATGGTGTTCATGGACACCCTGTGGCCCGATATGACGCGTGTGCAGCTGTGGGAGGCCATCGGCGAATACCAGCGCAGGCAGCGCCGATTTGGTGGCGCCATCGACGCCCCACTACCCGCTGGCTCGTAACCTGGCCGATAGGCTAGGCGTCTGTCTGGGTGTAAAGCCCGCAGGAAGGAATGGGTGTGGCCGCACAATCAAAGCTCGACAAGGTCATCGCGCTCGCGAAGCGCCGTGGTTTTGTCTTCCAAGCCGGTGAAATCTATGGCGGTTCTCGATCCGCCTGGGATTACGGGCCTTTGGGTGCTGCCCTGAAAGACAACATCAAGCGCCAGTGGTGGCGCTCGATGGTGCAAATGCGCGACGACGTCGTCGGTATCGACTCCTCCGTCATTCTGCCCAAACAGGTGTGGGAAGCGAGCGGACACGTCGAAGTCTTCTCCGACCCGCTGGTGGAGTGCACGAGCTGCCACAAGCGTTTTCGTGAAGATCACCTAATCGAAGAATTTGAAGAAAAGAAGGGCCGCTCACCTGAAGGCGGCCTCGCCGGCATCAACTGCCCCAACTGTGGCACCAAAGGCCAGTGGACCGAACCCCGCGCCTTTAGCGGGTTGCTCAAGACCTATTTGGGTCCGGTCGATGATGAGGCGGGACTTCACTATTTGCGACCGGAGACCGCTCAGGGCATTTTCGTGAACTTCCAAAACGTAATGCAGGCCTCACGGATGAAGCCCCCGTTTGGTATCGCCCAGGTGGGAAAAAGCTTCCGCAACGAAATCACGCCAGGAAACTTCATCTTCCGCACCCGCGAGTTTGAGCAAATGGAGATGGAATTCTTCGTTGAGCCAGGAACCGACGAAGAGTGGCACCAATACTGGATCGACACCCGCTACCAGTGGTACGTCGACTTGGGTATCGACCCTGAGAACTTGCGGTTGTATGAACACCCCCAAGAAAAGCTCTCGCACTATTCCAAGCGCACCGTCGACGTGGAATACCGCTTCGGCTTCTCGTCCGGTGAGTTTGGCGAGCTGGAGGGTGTAGCCAACCGTACCGACTTTGACCTCTCGACCCATTCGCAGCACTCGGGCGTGGACCTCTCGTTCTTTGACCAGGCGAAAGACACCCGCTGGACGCCGTATGTGATTGAACCCGCGGCCGGTCTGACCCGCTCACTGATGGCCTTCCTCGTCGACTCCTACACCGAAGACGAAGCCCCCAACGCGAAGGGCGGGGTGGATACCCGCACGGTCTTGAAGCTCGATCGCCGCCTCGCGCCCATCAAGGTGGCGGTGTTGCCGCTCTCGCGCGACGAGAAGCTCTCCCCGATGGCGCGAGAACTCGCCCAGGAGTTGCGCGCGAACTGGATGGTGGACTTTGACGATGCGGGCGCCATTGGCCGTCGTTACCGTCGCCACGACGAAATCGGCACCCCCTTTGCCGTCACCGTTGACTTCGATTCACTCGAGGACAAGGCCGTGACGGTGCGTGAGCGCGACACGATGGCGCAAGAGCGTGTGCCCCTCGCAGAACTCACCAGTTATCTCGCTGGTCACCTCGTCGGAGCGTAGTGCCGTGTCGGCGACAAACACGCTGGAGCAGCCGAAGACACCCGAGAACACGCTGAGTATCGGGCCGATTCCCCTCGGCGTGCCCGTCGTGTTGGCCCCGATGGCGGGGATCACCAACACCGCTTTTCGCCGACTCTGCCGCGAATACGGTGCTGGGTTGTACGTGTCCGAAATGATCACCTCTCGTGCGCTTGTCGAGCACACCGACAACACGATGAGACTGATTACCCACCACGAATCGGAGACTCCCCGCAGTATCCAGCTCTATGGAGTGGATCCGAAAACGATTGGTGAGGCGGTCACGATGTTGGTCGCAGAAGACCGTGCCGACCACATCGATTTGAACTTTGGCTGTCCGGTGCCGAAAGTCACCAAAAAGGGGGGTGGAGCGGCGCTGCCGTGGAAGCTCGAGCTCTTCCGCGCCATCGTCGAGAGGGCTGTCTCCTCAGCCGGTTCGATTCCGGTGACGGTGAAAATGCGTAAGGGGATCGACTCGGACCATTTGACCTATTTAGAGGCGGCAAAGGCCGCTGAGGGCGCAGGGGTGTCTGCTGTTGCCCTCCACGCCCGAACCGCGGACCAGTTCTATTCGGGGCACGCTGACTGGGACGCGATTGGCACCCTCAAAGAAACCATTTCGTCGATTCCCGTGCTCGGCAACGGCGATATTTGGTCTGCCGAAGACGCTCTGCGCATGGTGGAACAAACCGATTGCGACGGCGTGGTGGTCGGTCGTGGGTGTTTGGGCCGCCCGTGGCTCTTTGGCGACTTAGCGGCAGGATTCCGCGGTGAAGACACCCGCTATCGCCCTGGCCTGGTCGAGGTAGGGCAGGCGTTTCGTCGGCACGCGGAGCTCCTGATTGAGTTTTTTGGCGGTGACGAGGCGCGTGCCTGTAGGGATATTCGTAAGCACGTCGCGTGGTATTTCAAGGGATACCCCATCGGCGGTGACTTGCGGGCTCAGCTGGCTCTTGTGGAGAGCTTGCAGCAGATCGATGACCTCTTGGGCACACTAGATTCCGAGCAGGGTTACCCAGGGGAAGACGTGGAAGGCCCCCGCGGCCGGGCCGGTTCACCCAAGCGCACGGCGCTGCCGGAGCACTGGCTGGATACTCAAGAGCTGAGCGAACGCCAGCGCTCCACCCTGCTCGAAGCAGAACTCGACACGAGTGGAGGCTAGGGTGAGCGCTCCCATCGAATATGGGCCGTTTGACCGCGAACGCTTCGTATCAGACCACCACTCCTCGGCGCGTGGAGACTTTCAGCGTGACCGTGGCCGGATCATCCACTCTTCTGGTTTTCGCCGGTTGGCGCAAAAAACCCAGGTTCTCAGCCCCACCGCGGGCGTTGATTTTGCCCGCAACCGCCTCACCCACTCCCTTGAGGTGGCCCAGGTGGGGCGTGAAGTGGGTCAATCGTTGGGGCTTGACCCCGACGTCGTCGACGCCGCCTGTCTTGCACACGACCTAGGTCATCCTCCTTTTGGTCACAACGGCGAAACGGCGATTGCTCGGTGGGCGAGCGGATGGGGAGGCTTTGAGGGAAACGCGCAGACGTTCCGTGCTCTTACTCGACTAGAACCCAAAGTCTTCGACTCGAAGGGGGCTTCTCGCGGACTCAACATCACCCGCGCCAGTTTGGACGCAGCAAGCAAATACCCCTGGTTTATTGCCGATGGCGTGGTGGAGGGTGAAGACCGACTGAAATTTGGGGTCTATGAGGAAGACCGAGAGGTTTTTCAATGGCTTCGCCAAGGCATTCCCGAGCGCATGGTGTCGATTGAAGCGCAAGTGATGGACCTCTCGGATGACATTGCGTATTCAGTCCACGACTTTGAAGATGCCATCGTCGGCGGCTACATCCGCCCCGATGAGCTTTTGGGGGCGCGTGGGCTCGAGCATGTTCTCGACTCTGCGGTGAGTTGGGCGGGAGAGTCATTGGATTCTGACGCCATTGAGCAGGCCTATTACCGACTCTCTGCACTCGACACCTGGCCCTCCCACTTTGACGGTTCGCGGATGCATTTCGCTCAGCTGAAGAACTTCACCAGCAGCGCGATTGGTCGCTTCGCCAGTAGCGTCACCCGGGTAGCCCGGGACGTGCCTTCCGACGCCCCCGAGCGATACCGCGTGGAACTGCTTGTCCCCTCAGATACCCGAGCGGAAATTGCCCTCCTCAAAGGCATCGTGGCGTCGGCAGTGATGAGCCACGAAACCCGTCAGCCGATTTATCGACGTCAGCGGGAGCTACTCGTGGAACTGCTCGACGCGCTGTGGGCATCGGGCGAAGAGCACCTCGACTCGGTCTTCGCGGCAGATTTCCTCTCTTCCGACGATGAGTGGGGTCGGCGCCGAGCCGTGATTGACCAAGTAGCGTCATTGACGGACCAGGCGGCCATCGTCATGCATGATCGGGTCGTCGGCTCATAGAACCGGGGGAGCGCTCGAATCGAGCGACACCCTCCCGAACTAGACTGGCGGGGTGGCTGGACGAATCCGGCGCTCCGACATTGACGAGGTGCGCCAGCGGGTAAACATCGCCGACGTTGTCGGGGAGTATGTGACGCTGAAATCTGCCGGAGTCGGGTCGATGAAGGGTTTGTGTCCCTTCCACGACGAAAAATCCCCCAGCTTTCACGTACGCCCCCAGGCGGGTTTCTATCACTGCTTTGGTTGTGGCGAAGGGGGCGATGTCTTTTCCTTCATCCAAAAGATGGACGCGCTTTCCTTCTCCGAAACAGTCGAGCGACTGGCCGAGAGGCTCGGCTACCAGCTGCACTACGAAGACGGTGAGGCAGCGCAGGATGGTCAGCAGCGCACCCGCTTACTCCAGGTCAACAAAGAGGCCGAAGCATTTTTTCGTGAGAAATTGCACGAGCCGCCCGCCCAGCACGCCCGCACTTTCCTCGCTGAGAAGGGCTTCGATCAGCTTGCTGCCGAGCAGTTCGGCGTGGGGTTCGCCCCGGATTCTTTCGACGCGCTCTCCAAACACCTCACCCAGAAGGGCTACACAATCCCCGAGCTCGTGGCTGCCGGTGTGGTGAGCCAGGGTGACCGAGGGGTCTACGACCGCTTTCGCAACCGCGTGATCTGGCCCATTCGCGACGTTACCGGCCAGACCATTGGGTTTGGCGCCAGGCGACTGTCTGACGACGACAAAGGCCCCAAGTATCTGAACACCCCGGAGACGCCGGTCTATCACAAGTCCCGGGTCCTCTACGGGTTGGACCTTGCGAAGCGGGCAATTGCGAAAAAGCGCCAAGTTGTCATCGTGGAGGGCTACACCGATGTGATGGCCTGCCACCTCGCGGGAATTGACACCGCCGTGGCGACCTGTGGGACCGCGTTTGGCGCTGACCACATCCCCGTCATCCGGCGAGTGTTGGGAGACTCTGACGGAGCGCTCGATGAGGGGCGTGGAGAAGTGGTCTTCACTTTTGATCCAGACGAGGCTGGGCAAAAAGCGGCGACCAAGGCGTTTGCCGAACAGTCAAAATTTGCCGCCCAAACCTTTGTCGCCGTACCCCCAGAAGGCCTCGACCCCAACGACGTCCGCCTCCAGCGCGGTGATGAGGCGTTGCGCGCGGTCATTGAGACTAAACGGCCAATGTACGAGTTCATGATTAAGCGCGTGCTCGAGGGAACAGACCTCAACACGGTCGAAGGTCGAGCGCGGGCGCTCCGCGCCGCGCTGAGCGTCGTTCACACCATCCGGGATTCGATTGTGCGCCAGGGCTACGTGCGTGAGCTCGCTGGATGGTTGGGAATGGACCCCGGTGAGGTGCAGCGGGAGTATCAGAAGAAGCCCCAGGCGGTCACAGAGGTCCCTGTGTTGCAGGACGCGCCGCCAGCAGAGTCTGCCCCGGTGTATCAACTGAGCTCGCTCCAGCAGGATCCGGTGACGTTGATTGAACGCGACGCCCTCATGGTGTTGTTACAACAGCCAGAAGCCGTGGGTGAGGAGCGCGCGGTGCAGGTGTTGCAGGCGGAGTTCACCCACGGTGCTCTCGCGCTCGTGCGTGACGCAATTCTTTCCGCCTTCGACGACTTCGCCTCACCCGACTGGGTCTCTAAGGTCCAAGCGGAAGTGCCCGAGAGCCTTCATGTCTTTGTTCAGCAACTCTCGGTCTTTCCGCTGCCGGAAAAGGCCGAGCAGGCCGGACGCTTCGCTCAAGGGGTCACCGCGACGCTGCTCGATAAGGACCTGTTGCGGAAGAAAGCAAACCTTCTCGGAATTTTGCAGCGCACCGATGCCTCCTCACCGGACTATCGCAGCCTTCAACAACAGCTCGTCGATATTGAGACGACCCGTCGCGCGCTGCGGGAAGAGGCATAGTAATGGGTCAGCACTCCGAAGATCGATATGGCTCCACCGTAGGTGGCCACCGCGCAGTCACGGCGGGCCCGATTGCCGTGGAACCGCGGGCTAACCCTGTGTTCGTCGACGCTGTCGTCGCAGGTGGGGGAGATATTCAACCACTCTCTCAGGCCACACGAGGACTCGTGTGGCTCTCGGAGAAAATGGCGGACCAACTCCAAGAGATTCTTGACGCCCATCCGAATATCGAATGGGTGCAGCTGCCCTGGGCGGGTGTTGACGCGTTTTCCAGAGTCCTCGCCAGACTGGCGCCGAAGCCTGAGGACGAGCGGCCCGTCATCACAAGTGCAAAGGGCGCGTATTCAGAGCCGGTCGCTGAGCACGCACTCACCCTTCTGCTCTCCTGTATGCGTGAAATTCCCCAAAAGGCCCGGTTGGCACGGTGGAAAGAGGAGCGTTCAGGCCTCTCGCTGTTTGGCCGCCACGTCGTCATCGTGGGAGCAGGAGGTATCGCGCACGCCATCATCGACCTGCTCGCTCCCTTCCGCGTGTCCATCAGCGTGGTGCGCCGAGACGCCACGAAGCCCGTTGCGGGGGCAGATGTCACCGTATCGTCAGAGGCTCTCATCAATCTTCTTCCCACCGCTGATGCGGTGATACTCGCCGCGGCGTCGACGGAGCAAACCGCGCACATCCTCGGGGAGGGCGAGCTACGAGCATTACCTCGCCACGCTGTCGTGGTGAATATCGCGCGAGGGCCCCTGATTGACACCGAGGCGCTCGTCCACGCCCTCCGAGAAGGCCACATCGCCGGTGCCGGGCTGGATGTGACCGATCCGGAACCTCTGCCGGATGGTCACCCACTTTTTGACGTTCCCCAGTGTGTGATTACGTCGCATTCAGCGGACACCCCAGAGATGACCGCTCCGCTCCTCGCCTCACGAGTGACGCACAACGTGGCGGCGTTTGTGGGTGGCTCAGCGCTGCGCGGAGTTGTCTCGCCCGAGCACGGTTATTAGCCAAAAGGGGCTCCGTGAGCTCTGCTAGAGTGACTGCTCGAGTATTTATTCCTCGATAGCTCAATTGGCAGAGCAACCGGCTGTTAACCGGTAGGTTCTTGGTTCGAGTCCAAGTCGAGGAGCCAGTGATTCCCGGTCTAATCTGACCGAACCGAGACGAACCCTGACGTGAATGGATGGTCGAAGTAGTGGGACCCTCGCTTCTTCCGCAGTGGGCACACCTTCCCTTGCTCATCCTCGCTCTTGTGGGTGTGGGGGCAGCCATCGCGCTGGGAATTCTTTGGTGGCGCGCCCGCTCCGCACTGAAGAAACGCGTTGACGGGCGGCTGAAAAGCGAAAACCAACGAATCGACGCGGAGTTGCGGCTTGCGGAAATGGCGGACCGTATGCGTCTGATTACCGATGTGCACGATTCTGCTGCGGTGTCGATTAACCAGGTGATTGCTCAGGCAGAGGGAGCAAAGTTCGCCGCTGACGCGAATCCCGAGGTGGTGACTCGTGCGGCGGCGCAAATCGCCGATACCGCTCGCACGGTCCTCAATGACCTCAGGCGGGTCGTCAACGCGGGCCGTGCCGGCGTGGCCGAAGTAGCCGCGGGGCCATCGATAGCCACCATGCAGGAGTTGTTTACCTCCATCGAAGAGTCGGGCCTCGTTGTCCGCTATGAAGAATCGGGGCAGTCTTTTTCCCTGGGCTCTAGTGCGGAAATCGCCCTGTTTCGGATTGTTCAAGAGTCTCTCAACAACGTTCGCCGTCACGGTGGCCCCGGCACCACGGTGAAAGTGTCCATGTCCTGGAGTGCGAACGGTCTGCAGCTGCGTATCGAAGATGATGGCACCCGGGTCAAGAATCAATTGCGCGAGCAGTTAGGGGAAGAGACCGGTTATTCGATCGCGGATGATCAGAAAGCGCTCACCGAGATTCTGCATGGCCGTGGGATGAGGGATATGAAAGCCCGCGCGGAAACCTTTGGTGGGGTGTTTTCCGCTCACCGGGTTCCCGGTATCGGCTTCACCGTCTCCGCGTCGTTCCCCACCTTGCGCTTCCACAACGGCATTCACGGGGTGGGAACAGACACCGCGCAGGCTTCGTGAGTAGCCACGACCCCGAGCTGATTCGCGCTGCCCGCGCACAAGGCGTGCAAGTGGCGCTGGCGGTTTCGCTCTATGGGGTGTCGTTTGGGGCTCTCGCCGTCATTTCGGGCTTTAGCGTGGGCCAAACCATGGTGCTTAGCCTGTTGATGTTTTCCGGAGCCTCGCAATTTGCCCTCATCGGTTTGATTGCCTCGGGTGGGGTGGCAGCGGGGTTCGCCGCGGTCGCTAGCGCTGGGCTCCTGGGAATACGGAACGGCCTCTACGCACTGAGAATGTCTCCGATTGTGGGTACGGGCTGGCTCAAGCGCCTCGTTGCTGCCCAGCTTACGGTGGACGAGTCCACCGCGGTGGGAACCGCGCAACCTTCCTTGGCGGCCAATAAGGCCGGATTCTGGACGACGGCCCTTCTGCTCTATACGGGTTGGAACCTTGCCACCCTCGCCGGAGCGCTTCTTGGTGATGTGTTGGGCGATGTGCGCACATGGGGTCTCGACGCGGCGGCGGCCGCGGCGTTTTTGGGGCTGGTCTGGCCCCGTCTGCGCGAGCGTGAACCGATTGCTGTCGCTATTGGGGCGGGTTTTGTGACCGCTCTGCTTCTCCCCGCTCTGCCAGCGGGTGTCCCGATTTTGGTGGTAGCCGCGCTCACCATCTTGCTGGCGCTGATTCGACACCGCCAATCACCGCAACGGCCACCTCGAGAAGAGGTGAGCTAATGGATCCGGTCTGGGGTTTCGTGATCGCCGGTTCGTTAGTTGTCCTGGTGCTGAAGCTCGCGGGTTATCTCATCCCTCAGCGCCTGGTCGAAGGCCCTGCGCTGTCGCGGGTGGCTGGCCTAGTGACAGTGGCTCTGCTCGCCTCGCTGGTGGTCTCTCAAACCATCGGGGGAGATGACGGCGTGATGCTGGATTCCCGGGTGCCCGCCGTGGCCGCTGCGGGGGTCATGTTGTGGTTGCGCACACCCTTCATCGTCGTGATTGCGGGTGCTGCGCTCATCGCTGCCCTATTGCGATTCTTCCTCGGAATCCCCTAATGGGTCTTCGAGCCAGTCTTCTTCGCGAAAGTCTGGGCCGGGCATCCACTCGGAGGGCTGGTCCCCCCAGCCCCGTTGGGCGATTGCGGCATCGATTTCCCCTCGGCGATCACGTCGCAGGCGGTCGCGATACAGCAGACCGTTGAGGTGGTCGTACTCGTGCTGAAAAATGCGCGCGAGCCAGCCCTCAGCCTCGACCCGAATCGACTCACCTAGGCGGTTGATTCCGGTGAGTACCGATCTGGGGTAGCGAGCGAGCGGTGCTCGCTCACCCGGAATGGAGAGGCAGCCTTCTTCTGCGGGGGTTCCACGCAAAAGGTGTTCCCGCCAGCCGGAGAGCTCGAGAGAGGGGTTGATGACTTCCCCTTCTGACAGGGTGATGCCGTCGTCGTAGTGCCAGACGAAAATCCTCAGACACACCCCAATCTGGGGGGCCGCGAGCCCAACGCCCGGTGCGTTGTGCATCGTTTCGATCATGTCATCGATGAGCACCTGAATCTCGCCAGTCATATCACTCACTTCGGTGGCGGGGGTGTGAAGGACCGGGGTGCCGGTGATTTGGATAGGTCGAATAGTCACCGTGTCAGGTTAGTGCTCAGTCGAACCTGGCAAGATAAGAAGCTGTTGTCACATCGAAGGAGAACACTGTGAGCACTGCCCGTGGAATCGCCGCTTTGGAAGCCGGAGCGGACCTCGTCCCATTCACGTTTGAGCGCCGAGAGACCGGCCCGGGAGATGTGAAAATCGAGATTTCCCACGCGGGTGTGTGCCACTCAGATATCCACACCGTGCGGGGCGACTGGGGTGACCAGCACTATCCGATCGTGCCCGGCCACGAAATCGTGGGACGGGTCACCGAAGTGGGTTCTGATGTGAGTAAGTTTTCGGTCGGCGACTATGTCGGTGTTGGTGTCTACGTGGACTCGTGCCGCGAATGTGAGAACTGCCTGGCAGGTCACTCACACTTCTGCTTGAAGGGCATGACCGGCACGTATGCCAATGAAGAGCGTCACCACGAAGGGTGGACGCAGGGTGGCTACTCCGACCACATCGTGGTCGACCAGGGCTATGTCGTGAACGTTCCTGACAGTCTCGACCCGGCAGGTGCGGCACCGCTGCTCTGTGCCGGCATTACCCTCTATTCTCCGCTTGCCCGTCTCAAGGTAGGGAAAGGCACCAAAGTGGCAGTGGTGGGCCTGGGTGGCCTCGGCCACATGGGCGTGAAGTTCGCCGTCGCGATGGGCGCCGAGGTGACCGTGGTTTCCCACTCTGCGAATAAAGAAGCGGACGCGAAGAAGTTGGGTGCACACCACTTTTTGCTCTCGAGCGACGACGAGCAGATGAAAGCTCACCGCTTTGCGTTCGACGTGATTTTGAACACCGTCTCGGTCCCCATCGACGTCGACGCCTACCTCGAAATGCTCGGTTACCAAGGAACTTTCGTGCAGATTGGTCTGAGCGGACAGCCCTATTGCTTCACCGCAGGCACCCTCTTCTACCAGGGCCGTTCGATCATGGGCAGCATGATTGGATCTGTCTCCGAGCTACAGGAGATGTTGAACTTCGCGGGGGAGCACGGCATTCACTCAGATGTGGAAGTGATCACCGCCGATTACATCAACACCGCGTATGAGCGCGTGGTGGCGAGTGACGTACGCTACCGCTTCGTCATCGACGCCTCCACGATTTAGCTCAGGGGGCTAAGCAACTCCGGCCCGTCGCCGCGCAGCGGCGCGACCGGATAGGCCTCTACGTCGTGAAAGACGGTGTGCGAGGCCTGCACAGCCTCGTCAACCAAGCCCTGGTTTCCGGTGGTCGCAGGATCAAGCCACCACGACCACGAGTCGCGGGGGAGCGCTACGGGACTGCGAGGGTGAATCCACGCCACGGAATCAGCGGCATCAGTCGTGAGAATCGTTGCGGTCACTACTGGGCTTTCTCCCTTGGTCCACACCGAATAGAATCCCGCGAACGCGAAGAGTGAGTGGTCAGCGGGACGAATCACGTGGGGGGTCTTTACTCCCTCGGAGGTGTGCCATTCGTAGTAGGCGGTCGCGGGAATCAGGGCGCGATAGCGCGCTACCGATTGGCGAAAGGAGGCCTTGCTGGCTGCCGTTTCGCTTCGCGCGTTGAAGATGGGGTAGGGAGTATCGAGGCTCTCCGACCATGGGGGAGTGAGTGACCAGCGAGCCGGGCCCAGCGAGCGGCCCTCTGATGAGTCAATGAGGAGAGGAATCGCGGTGGTGGGGGCAATATTCCAGCGGGGTACCCACTCGGGGAAGCGATTGTGATCGACAAGAAACTGCGCAATCAGGTCATCAAGCTCCTGATCCAAGACAAATCGACCGCACATACATCCAGTCTCCACCCCCTTTAGGCTTGAGGGGTGGATCCGTGGGACGTGATTGTCGTCGGCGCCGGTGTGAGCGGCCTCAGCCTCGCGCGTTTGCTCCACGACGACGGATTCCAGGTGTTGGTCCTCGATAAGTCCCATCGAACCGGGGGAAGGCTCTCTACCAAGAACGTCGGGGGTTTTCACCTCGACCCTGGTCCGAAGCGAATGGTCAGTCAGGACCCGCACGCCCAGGAACTTCTCACCCGGTGGCTGGGCAACAAATGGATTGACTCTCACGACAGGCCGGGAAGCCAGATTTGGCACTTTGCCAACAGTGGCCGCGATATCGCTGAGCGCTGGGCGTATGGGCTGAGGGTCCAACGCAACCACATCACTCACCTCGTGGATGACGGTGCCGGGAACCTTGGGGCCGTCCGCCACGGCTTTGGGGAGCCAGTGTGGGGGCGCAATGTGGTCCTGACAGCTCCCATTCCCCAATCTCAGGCGATGATTGCCTACAGCGACTTTGCGCTCGATTACGCGCTGGATGAGGTGAGCTATCACCGTCGCCAGGTGCTGCTGGCGACCATGGAGGGGGACGGAATTGAGCCTGACTCCAGCTGGTCGACGGACATCATCGAATCGGTCAGGCTCCGACCGCACCACGAGGGGTTATTGGGTGCCGAAGCGATGGCGCGGGAGTCGTGGAGCGAGGCGACGTGGGATGACGATTCGACCATCTCGCATGGCCGGTTGCTGTTAGAGCTAGGGCTGCTCATTGAGCGGACACGCATCATGGATACCCAAGTCATGCGCTGGCGCTACGCGGTGACCGATAACCCCCACCCCGAGCCGTATTGGAGACACCAGGAGGTGCCGGGGCTATGGATGGCAGGGGATGGGTTTGGTGCCAACTCTGACCGGGAATACAGCATGGAGCGGGCTGTGCAGTCGGCCTCAGCGGTGTATCAACAACTGAAACGCAATCGAGTGAGCGGTGAGAGAGGGAGCGAATAGTGGCTGACGAGGACTTGAGGGCGCGCGCCGAGAAGAGCCTCAAGAAGAAGCGCGATTTTTGGCAGTACATCGGTGTCTACATCGGCGTGAATGCCTTAGTGACCGGTATCTGGTTCATCACCACCCCAGGCGGTTACTTCTGGCCGGTCTGGGTGCTTCTCGGGATGGGTATCGCGATTCCGATTATTGGTTTTGACGCCTACGGCCCGGTTCGCTCGACACCGAGCGAGGACAAAATTCAAGCGGAAATGAAGCGCCTCTCGGGCGAGGGCTAGTCGTTAGAGAATCTGAGAGAGGAACTTCTTCGTCCTCTCTTCCCTAGAGTGAGAAGAGACTCTGGAAAACGTGCGCTGGCGTTGTCAGAAGCTGGGGGTTCTGTCGCTTTCTTTTTCGTCTGAGCGCCCGCGCCTCTCGTCCCGCCGGGTGAGCACTCGCCAAATGATGAGCGTCCCCAGGATGAGCGAGAAGCCAAAAAGGAGATCCTCGACGGGAGCGTTCGCGAGGCGAACCCCCCATATGAACTCCTCGTCATACATCACAATGTTGTTTCCGGTGAGCCACGAATTGGTGAGCAGTTGGAAGCTAAAGACGATGGCGTAAGAAAACCAAAAGCGCAGCGTGCCAAGGAGACGTGTGCGAATCACTAGGAGGTCGAGCGCTATGACGAGAACGACCGAAGCAATGGCGAGCTCTGAATACGTCATCTGGTTCGCCACCGCCTCACCATTGCCAGAAAGCTGGTGACGCCCTCCCAGGTGAGTACGACAGCAATCGGCACCACCACAAAAAAGAGGTATTCCTCGAGAGGAACTCCGAGGGGCCCCATGATTCCGGTCATTTGTGAATAGTCGAAGAACCAATGGCCCTCGGCAATGGCGTAGGCGTCCCACAGTGCAAAGGGAACCAGCACCATAGCGACAGTGGTGAGAAGGCGACGGGGGTTTCTCAAAACCCTGATGCGGAACGCCCATTCGAGCCACCACGACATCACCACAATAAACAGCAGCACCCCCATATAGGTCAGTGTCTGCACTCCCTCAGCCTAGGGGTGGATAGGCGGGCGAGGTTTAGTCTGGGGGAGTGAGCGAATCGAGCATGACGGCCGTGTTTCGACGCACCCGAAACTTTTCCGCGACGGTAGCCGGCTTGGTTACTGGTGCTGCCATTGTGGCAAATCAGCTGGGTTTTGGCGGGTCTCAGGTGTGGCACGTGTGGCTCGCCGTCGTTGCTCTAGCGATTGGTATTCCCCACGGCGCGCTCGATCATTTAGTCACTGTTCCGTCGATGGAGCGGGTGAAAATGATCCGCTTTGTCTCGCTGTATTTAGCGGTCGTCGCAATCGTGACCGCACTGATCTTGATTTGGCCACTCTGGGGCTTTATCGGGGTGGTGGTGATGAGTGCGGTGCACTTTGGAATGGGGGATGCTTCTTTCATTCGCCAACACACCACAGCGTCACGTCGACCTAGCCCGTGGTGGGTTTACGCAATTCCTGCCGGAATGGTGCCGGTCGTAATCCCCCTCACCCGCGAGGGAAGCGCGGATGCGTTGGCGCTGGTAAATCCGGATCTCGTGGACTGGCATCTGGGGTGGGGCACAGAGCTTTTCTGGGCCGGCGTGGTGGCAGCAGTGGTCAGTGTTGTCTGGAGTCTGTGGGCGAGGCGCTTTCGCGACGCGAGGGACATCACTCTCTTGCTCCTGCTGGCGCTGTTTGTTCCGCCGCTGGTGGCCTTCGCGACCTACTTTGGCTTCTGGCATGCCCTACGGCACACCGCCCGGCTGACAGCAGAACTTCCTTCCGCGACCCAAGCTCTTGAGAATCGGGAGACGCTCAAGAGCTTGTGGGCAGTGACCCGACCGGGACTGCCCGCCCTGATGGGCACGATGGCAATCGCCGCAGTGGTGACGGTGGCCACGGACATGTCGTTCACCCTCTATCTTTTTGTGGCCTTGGCGCTCGTTTGGGCCCTCACCGTCCCCCACATGGCACTCACCTGGAGATTGGATCGTGAGGCGCTGGGGATCGGAGCTAACCTGCCCAGGGTGGGGAACTCGCGCTGATACTCTTGCCCCTGAACGGGGCGGTAGCTCAGCTGGTTAGAGCAGCGGACTCATAATCCGTCGGTCACGGGTTCAAGTCCCGTCCGCCCTACGAGGTAAATCCCAGTAACTTATTGGGAAATAGAGAGTAAGGGAAATCTGCGATGTTCGTGGAAACCCTCAACAGTGCACATTTAGTGCACATTTGGACCGAAAACAGGGGGCAGGTCACCATCGTTGGTATCGTTTGGGGGTGGCACTTCCACTCCCGGTGGTCGAGTATTCCGCTTTGAAATTCGCCCCTCTCTTCGCGCGTATCGACAGCGAGAAGCCCATGACGCGCCTACCTAAGCGAACATGGGCTGGCCAACTTTCTGACAGCTGGGTTAAATCACGCCACAGGTTCCAGGCCCAATTCGTTCCGCGATGGAAATTCACGAGTAAGCGTGTCTCCCGATTGCCAGCACATGCAACCTTGGTGCCGGCACACGAGCAACCAAGTGAGTCGCATCCCAGAGGATTTCGTTCTCATCCCGGGTATCGTTGTGGGCCGGTAGATGAATAAGACGGCGCTGATAATCGGCATCTCCGGGCAGATCGGGTCTATTCTCGCCCACCACCCTTGTAACGAACTATGGAGACGTGTTGAGGACTGGTTTCGCTTTAGTCCAACACTCTAATGGGTGGCATCGGCGGTCATAATTGGCCGTATTCGATGGAATTGGCTCAGGCAATCAATCCTGCATCGATGTGTGCAGTGCTCGGAGTTGCCACCGATTAGGATTTCTGCCCGCGTATCGGTCCGAAATAGAGCTTCCTTCCCCTTCCCAGCACCCAGTTTGTTGCCTCCAAGCGTAATAGAAAAAGGGGTTTGGGGCATCGATCATCGCATCACCCGCCATCACACCACCCACATTGGCGATAACGAAATCAGGGATTGAGTGAAATGAACCGGAACCAGCGAGCGAGGGAGAGTTTGAAACGTATCAGCCAATTCAGCACCTCGATTGCCACCAGCTGAAACAAAAAAAACACCGGGGTCTCAATTGCGGGCCTTGAGCTCAAGTCCCGGACGTGTCCTGCATGCCAATGGCTATCTTGATCATAGTTTTTTTCAAAGACAAGTCCCTCGCCAAACTGCTGATCTAGCGTTGCCTTCACGGTGCTGATTTCAAACTCGTCAGCCACCGGTCCCACCCCGCTAGATGTGTCCCATGAGCACAGGTGGGCAATCGCAGCCACTTTTTTCTCAATTGGCCAATCATTATGCACTAGTTGAAAGTGGAAGCTCCTTCGAAAACTAGTCTTCAATCCTGCCAGCAAAATGAGAATGGTGTCTCGAAGCTCTCGTCGCCAGCGCTCGGAATCACCAGGAAAAACACGTTGACATGATGCCAGCTGTTCGCCGGCACGACGTATCGTGAAAACTATATTGATCCGCGCACTGGAGTGTAGAACCTCTGGGTTGAGGGAAACAATCTCTTCGTGGGCTTTCACAACCAAATGGGGAATGGAAGACGTGTCTAGAGATAATTCCGTGATGTAACCACTAGAAAAGTCGCACCCCTCGCGGCTCAGAAAGGTACGGATAATGTTGAAACACACCGTTGACCCGGTGCGCCTACCTCCCCAAACTAACCAAAGGTTCCGACCGCTCCCCGACTCGAAGACGGCAGTTTTTCGAAGCCGCAATTCACCACCCAGAATTTTTTTGGGTCGGTAGCTCGTAGGGCAGGTAGGGAATTTGCTTAGCAAACAAGGTGGCAAATTCGTCATCGAGCTCGCTCGGCCATTCATCAATCCAGCGAGTCCTTATCCCACGTGTAGCGTGAGCGGGCTTGGTACTTTGATTTTCTAGATGAGTCAAGGAATGGGCGCGCGTTAACGCTCTCGACTCATCTTCGTCCAGTTCCAGCCAATGTGAAATCTCCAGAAGGCATCCCGGAGCTGTCTCCCACGAGTAAAGGTCTTCATACCTAATGACTTGCAGTCGAGAGTCACTTGGCCCAGCCATTTCTTGAATGGTCCTGGCGGCAAGATGCCTCATCTCGAAGCGAAGCCGATCGACTTGTGACTCGAGGGATTGCAACTGTTGACTGTAAGATTGTCCGTCAAACCGCTCTTGTGGTTCACACAACCATGCCTCGGACCCCCGAGCGTGGTACTCCGCTCCAGAAATAATCACATCTCTTGGGTCACGAACCATTCGAATTCCTCGGAGGTTTGGATGTTCCGGCCATCTGGAGTCGGCGAAAAGAAAAGACCGCTCGAAGAACACAACATAGTCACGGTCTGGCATTGCCGCAATTGAAGGGTGTTCACGGTGCGATACCCAGGTCGCTTGAGCTCCAAGCTCTTCACAAAAAACACGGGACATGTTCATTTGCCAAACGGTGCCCGTTTTATGGTCAGTGGCAAAAATCCAGCATCTGCCTTTCCGCTTCATATCTCCCCCAGAAAGCTAGTCCCCGCTGAGCGGAGGCCGTAAGCCCCGCCGCAAGAAAGTGAGCCAGTTGCCGTGTGCCCCACTTTCATTTTGGTCTCCATTTTCCAAGAGACGCTTCAGACGTAGATCGAGTAATGGCCAGCATCTTCTCCGCCACCTCAATTGATGCATGACGCAGTAGCTCAACTTCCGCACTTGCCATGGAGAGCATTGCCTCAGCCACATCGGATATAGATTCGAAGTTGTGACTCTGAACCGATGATTCAAGGCCCCTGGCGCCTTCGGCGTTGGCAATGAGGGCCTTGCCTCGAGCGACAGCCTCTACAGCCTTCATTGAGGTTCCAGTTCCACCTCTAGCCACCGACACTGCAACGTCGATTCCTTGGTAAAAGGAGTCCAGTTCCGAAATCGGACCAACTATCTTTACTTTCGAACCAAGTCGTCTTTTGATTGCATGACGAATTTGCCCGGGGATAGCTTGCGCCACTGACCCTCCAATCTGCAATTCCCACCCAGGACGGGGCGGCAGAGTCTGGAGCGCCTCCAACAGGTCAATGACGCTCGATGTGTTGATTGGGTTGTCGCTGGCCACGATTCCAAATCGAATCGTCCCATCAACCTGCCGCTCCTTCCCCCTCACTGGATGAAGCATTGGTGGCATGTGGAAAACCGGCGTTCCCGTTTCATACTGATCAAGAACCTCTTTCTCCGCCCGAGATATCGCCCACACCTCGTCGAAAGTACTAACGAAATCTCGCTCCTGCTGAGGCCGCAGATTGAAAAACGAGGGCTCCAACCCCATATTTCTCATGTAATCCCACCTGTTGGACAAAACATCCTGCGCGTCAAGAATTTTGTGCGGTTTACCGCGAACGTGTTGCACTAGTGGTGCAGTCCACGCGTAAACTCCAAGAACAAGGTCGAATCGCCTATCCGACGAGAGTTTCCACAATAGATTTGCATTGAAGTTGTTCAAGAGATTCTCGTAGCGTTCGAAATCTGATGCGTTGGCGCCGATGCGCTTTAACTCCACAATCTCGCCCCAGAACTCTTCCATCGCCTCGGTATCGGATGAGGTCTGGCCATAGGACGGAGCGAATGCGAGGCACGTCTCGAAGCCAAAATCATGCAACAGGGACCCCAAGTCCACGGCTCGCCTTCTGTTTCCATGGTTCGCGGGGTGGCTAGACATCGGCAAAATAACAAGTGCAAGTGGGCCGGAAACCGGCCTTCGAGACCTCGAGCGTTTCGGAATAGTCCCTGGGGGGCGGGACCTTGGACCCGCACCAGCTTCAAAAGAGTAAGTTCCGTGCTCTCGGTCGCCACGGACACTGCTCTCCACCTCCAAAGCATCGCCTTCACGGCACAACAAAATCGAACACTTCTCAAAATCGAGAGCAGAAACTGATATCTTTCTCAGCAGTAATCCTTGAAGCCGAAGCCCGCCCGAGACTATGTGCTCCAAACGTAAAGGCTCGCCAAGTAATTCGCCCGCTCCTTCATTGCGACGTCTGAGAACTGCCAGTAAATCATTACGCGTCAAAAGAATTGGACCGCCTTTGGCCAATGTTGTTGCGCCTGTCTGCCTGGCTGTTTCGACAACTCTCGCCAATCCGCGGCGGATTGTAAAAGGATCAATTGCCTGAAATCGAATTGCAAGACCTGGTTGATTCGTTAGGTAACCCGCGCTTCGTTGGAGAACCCTCTCGGACAGGTACTCGTGGGTGCACAGAAGTAGGACAAATGTGGCTGAATCTTCCTCTAGGCGAGCGCAAAGCTCACTAATTGAGCCCTCCTGATACGAGTCAATGCTCGGGCGTGCAACCCCCTTGCGCGGTTCAAACCCCAAAAATCCTCCAGAGGAATCCATGGTGATACGAGAAACCGTGTGGGTAGAAGAATCTCCAACGCCGCGGAGTTCCAAGGGTAATGCCAAGTCTTCCTTAAACACACTGACAAAACGGGCATCGTCGACACAATTCTGAAGCAATTCATAAGAGGCGGGCCATATCGATGAAGAACTGGTCCAGACTCGCTGTAGCTTGTCCGCCGAAGGAACCTTTTTGATCGCGCGCTCTGCGGCAATACCCGCAACGCTAAGTCGTCGACTAAACCACGCGGCGACCGACCACGAAACCGCAACCACAGCTACTTCTACGGCCGGTCGGAGTAGCTTTTCGGTGATTTTCTCTCGGCCGCGATCACGCCAAGAGGACCGAAGTTCGGACTTTTCAGGTTCAGAATCCGGCCCCATATGTAGCCTAGCCTAGCGAGAAAATTCAACCTTCGCAATGAAATGCTGATTGGAAGGGAAAACCTACTAGGGAACGCCCCCGGGCATCGGCCGGGACATTGCCATTGTGGCCTTCGGTCAGAAAGGTTCCTCAGAGACAGCTTCGTCCCAGGGTTTACCGCGCCAAACAGTGGCCAATCGGTTATGGCTTCTATTGACGCGCAATGGTCACTTTCTAGACAATCCGGCTGTTCAGGAACTCTTCTCGTCGACATACTTGACTGAATTCCGCCAGTCCGTGCCCGAGGCTGAGGGAACCACCCCACACAATCAAGCGATCGGAGTCGCCACCGAGAGGCATAAAACCAGCGCGGATATGGCACAAATGGAATCGGTTTACTGTGAGTTAGTGAAAACGGTGCACAGGTTTGACTCTGAAAAAGGCCGAACCAGGGGACAGCACGGTTTCGCCGGGCAACATTCGGTCAACCAATTCCTGTCGAAAACGCGGGGAACATTGCCGGGGCATAGTAGAGCGTTCCTCTCGACGCCCACCATCCCACAGCTCTCATAAGCAACGGCCAAGATTAGCGACGCAGTCTAGCCCTGGCGCTGGGTAATCGGTTTGAGTAGAGAGAGTAAATGGCCGCGTAAAGCCTGGGAATTGGAGCTATTCCGAGCTAGCCGTCCAGCTGGCGGAATAGAGTGAAGAATTGCCCACGCCAACAAGTGGGAATAGCGGAACGCTGATTCGAGGAGGGTCAAAAAGTATCGTGTCGAAACTGCCTGCTGCTCTTCAGCGCCACTCTGGCCCATGGTGGTGGGCTTGTGGCATCACCGTAATCGGTGACTTGGCAGGAATGCTGGCCACGTTCTTGCCCATGAAGGCCATTCTGATTTTGGCAGGTGGTGGGGTCCCGGGATTTTTTCCCCAGTTCATGGTTGACCGGGGTGAAGTTTTCTCAGCGTTGAGTTTGTTGGCCGTGGCTGGAGTGTTCGGGGTCACTGCGTGGTTGGCTGAACTACTGATCAGACATCTTGACCGGGCCCCAGCCTCGGCGGTTCAGGCCGTCCTCCACAGCGTAGACCTAGGCAGTCCTCAAGTCGTTCAAGCTCGAAAGCTGCGGCAGTTCGAATCTTCACTGGCGCTCATTGTCCCTGTTGCTGCGGTGTTGGTCTGGGTCTCGGCGTTTTACTTAGGTCTTGCTGTGGTCTGGGTTGTGGGAAGTGCCATCGTTGTGGCCGAGCGCACTAGGCGAACCCCGCGCCAGGCTCCCTATCTCAGCGGGCTCGACCATTTCAGCCACAGCCTGCGTCATTGGTTGAAATCCAGCGCGTTGTGGTCGATGGTGGGCTTGGCGCTGGTGACGCTCTTGGTCGCGCCACCACCACTGGGGTCCACGGCGGTTTTGATTGCTGCGATCTTTGGTCGACGCTTGATTGTCGCCGTCGCGGAAATCGTTCCAGATGGCACCAGAGCGCCACTTCCTGCCACCAGCACGGGCCGAAAGCTTCTGGGCTCCCTGGTGACCAACCCCGCGACCACCACCTCCGTCAGGTGGCCCATCGAATTCTTCTCCAGCCACCCCGGGTCTCGCACATTGGGACAGTTTCTGGAGGCGTGGGGCTACCCGCGAAACGACTACCGGGTGATTGGGCCTCCCACCGGCCCGACGTTGTCAATTGTTGTGTCGCCATCGGAATCCACACAGCTATTGCTCCGAGTATTTAAGGTCGATGGCAGGGAGGCGCGGGACAAAGAGCTCTACCAGCGGACCGTACCCGAGGCCTTTTCGCTCTTTCCCCCGGCACCGGCTGTTGCTGAAAACCTCGGAGGGTTTCCGGCTATTGTCGTCACACTCGATCAATCCGAGTCGCTGGTGGATGTCGATGCATCGCTGGCTCGCGACGCCCACATTGCCTACCAGGTATCGAGAGAGTGGCAGTCGATGTTGGCACTTCGACACGACTCTCTTGGTGCTTCCCTGGGTATTGACCAGGCGGAGCTGACCAATCGGGTTGAGGCCATATGCCGCATTCCCGGTCCTCACGTTGCGCCGTGTCGCGCTGTGCTGCCCTACCTAGACGAGGCCCTGGCTCGAAGTGATCGCATTCCCGTCGGTTTGGTTCCCTCTGTGACGCTCAATCCCGGCCAGTTTTACGTTTCTCACTCTGGAGTTCCCTGTTATCTCGGCGGTCACCCCTGGTTGGTTGGCCGCATGGGCGATCGATGGGGCGCCATAGGGCCCTATCGAAAACGCGTTGATGAGGTGATGACTCAGTTTCCGGCTGGGCTGGACCACGGCCACGGTGGAAACCAGGGCGAGGAAGCCTACGTGACAAGA